>Ga0315555_1000585_pt1 | contig 25895 bp, 21 predicted proteins | sample SalMarSW160380MG_FD_202113 | JGI IMG/M metagenome (GOLD analysis project Ga0315555, IMG submission 202113) | Salt marsh sediment microbial communities from the Plum Island Ecosystem LTER, Massachusetts, United States - Salt Marsh Sediment SW1603-80 ... | reverse complement strand
GGTAAGCTTGGTGCCGATGCTTGAAACAGCAGTCCTTTTGTGGGGTCAAAGAGCAGCACCGAGCCTTTGATAGAAGGGGCTTCTTGTTCTCCCAGATGCACAATGGCGTCCAGCAGTTCGCTCAAGTTCGCCCCCTGCCCCAGAAGGGTGAGCACGTAATTTTCACCGAGTTGCAACTGCTCCCTTTTTTTGCGCTCGGTGATGTCACGGAAGATGCCCTGAGTCGCCATCAGTTTGCCGTCGACATAGCGCCCGGTGGCATTTCCCTCGACCAGGACTAACCGGCCGTCCTTAGCCACAAAGGTAGCCTGGGTATCGTTTACCGATTCTCCCTCCATAACCCTGGCGAACATTTCCTGGCAGTGGGGAAGGGATTCGGGGCTAATGATCTGGAACAGGTTGAGACCGGGTAGTTCTGCCTCGGTATAGCCCATTGTCTCCAGCCAGGCCTTGTTGGCGAAGAGGAAGTGCCCGTCAGGGTCCACGCTTTGAATCATATCGTGGGTGCCCTCAAACAGATTGCGGTAACGCCCCTCGCTTTCACGCAACTGCTCTTCCATCCGCTTAGCCTCAGTGATGTCAAGCCAGTTCATCAGGAAATAGTCCTGCCTGCCTCCGTGCTTTACCCCGGTCGAGTTTATGGCTACCCAGAAACGCTCCCCGTTCTTCTTCTGGAAAACCCGCTCGCCCCTCTTGCCGCCGCTCGCCATGGCTTCTTTAAAGGCGGCATCGATTTCCTCCATGTTTTCTTCGGGCCACCAGGGGTGGGGGGCTTTAACGCCGAGAATTTCAGACAGGGCAAAGCCGGTCAGCTTTTCAAAGCCGGGATTTACATACCTTACCGAAGTATCCGGGGCAATGACAACTACCGGGTTGGGTAAATTCTGCAGCAGGCTGGAGCTGAACCTCTGGCTTTCCTGCAGTTCCTCCTCTATCTTCTTGCGGTCGGTGATGTCCAGAGAGTACTCTATCATCTGGACGACATTGCCCTCAGCATCGAAAATGGGGTAGCCGTGAACCTCGATGTTTCTGGCACTGCCGTTGCCATCGTAGCGGGTGTGCTCCACCACCACCGCTTTCTTGGTTTTCTTGACCTCTTCCAGCGGACAAATCTGGTCTTTGCCGCCGCAGGGCTTGTCTGTTTTGTAGATGAGGCTGTAACAGGTGGCGGCATCGGGCAAACCTTCCGCTTTAGCCGCCTGGTTGCTCATCTTTACCGCGTAATCATTGACATCCAGAACATAGAAGGGGTAGCTGAGGGAATCTAACACGGTATTCAGGAATTCGTTTTGCTGGTGGACTCGCTTTTCTATCCGCTTGCGCTCGGCGATTTCCCTATTAAGGTCTTCAATCGAGGCGGTAGAATTTTTTAAATTATCGGTCATCCGGTCGAAGGCCCTGGAAAGCTGGCCTATCTCATCCTTTACCCTGGTGCCTACCCGGTAATTCAGGTCGCCCTGCCCTATTATCTCGGTGCCCCTGTGCAGAGCCTGAAGCGGCTTGGTAATCGACCTTGATATTAATAATGAGGCCACCACGGCTAAAGCCGTGACCAGACCGGCGGCCAGTAAGAGGATATACACGCCGGAGGTATAGGCTCTATTGGCGGCGGCTTCGGCAACGGCCAGCTTTTCCAGACTGGCGGCCTTGCGTTCATCAATCCTGTCAAGCAGGGCCGAGAAAAGCGGTTGTACCACTGTTTCCAGCAGTATTTCAGCGCTGCCCATTTCTGATTCTTTCATGCTAATAAGGCCAACGGCCGAGGAGGCAAAGGCGTTCGTTTCTGCCAGCAGTGCCCTGGCCTGCTCTTCTGCCTCCGGCCCAATGCGGGTCTCACGGGCCAGATACTGCTGCCCCAAGGCTTCAAGCTGCTCCGCGGCCAGGATTACGGCCTGTTTATTTTCCTCTCTGTCGGTATTCCAATAGGCAACAGTCTCGTAAGCCATCTGGTTGGCTAATACTTCCATTTGGGACACGACAAGCACGCCGGGAACGATTCCCTCCTCTACCGCCTCGAACTCTCCCTGCATCCGGGTGTAAGTATTTTGAGCAAAAAAGACGGTGATCCATATCAGCAGGACGACCAATAGAAATCCGATACTTAATTTGGCTACTACCTTCATGTCCGTCCCCTCCGGTTAAAGCTCAGGGGGCACCTACCCCAGCAGCTCCCTGAGCTTGGCCACCACCCCTATAGGGCTGAAGGGCTTGGTCATGAACTCGTCGGCGCCGGCGCCCAAGCCCTGCTCCCGGTCCGACTCCTGGCCCTTGGCGGTGAGCATGATGACGCGGATATGGCGCAGGCCGGAGTCTTTCTTTACCTCCCGGCACACCTCGTAGCCGTTCTTCTTGGGCATCATAACGTCGAGAAAAACCAGGTCCGGTTTTAAGGCGCGAATCTTGGTCAGGGCGTCTTCGCCGTTTTCCGCTGAGGCCACATCATAGCCTTCCTTGCTCAAGACGAAGGTCAGCGACCTGATTACATGGGGCTCGTCATCCACCACCAGTATCTTCTTGCCGTTCCGGGCCGGTCCGGTGTCACTGCTCATAACAACTGCTCCTTCCCCGTATTTACCGCCGTTTCCCGGAGTAATTCTAAAAGCGGGTGCAAACGCCAGTAGGCATATTATATGCTATTTTGTGCCATAAGTCAATACAATTATGCGCAAAGTGTATTGACAAAAGGCAACTTTAGTGTCATAATGGCGTTAATATGAGCACCGCCAGTGAGGAGCTGTCCAAGGAGAGACTGGAAGAAGTCCTGGTTAGAATAGGGCTGATTGACGCTGGGCAGATGCAGGAAATCAGCCGAATCGCCGGCCAGGGCGATAAGAAGCTCGAGGAGGTCCTGGTCGAAGAGGGGGCGATTTCTCCCCGTGACCTGGCCAGGGCGCTCAGTATACAGTTAAAGGTGCCGCTGATTGACCTCAAGCGGCATACCATCAGCCCGGAGATTCTGAAGCTGATTCCCGAGGAGCTGGCCCGGAAGTATAACGTGCTGCCGCTGGATGTTATCGGCAAGTCCCTGGCCCTGGTGATGGCCGATACCACGGATGTGGGGACTATCGGCGATATTGCCGTCGTGACCAAGATGCGGATCGAGCCCATGATGGGCTTTCCCGATGAAATCCGCGAGGCCATCGACCGGAACTACGGGGCCGGCGGCGGGGGCGGGGAAGAGCTGACGGTGCTGGAGACTCCGCCCGAGGAAGAGGAGATAGAGCCGGAGAAGCTTCTTTCCGAGGAGGCTCAAGTGCCGGCCATACGCACCCTAAACCGGCTCATCCTGCAGGCGATAAGGAGCCGGGCTTCCGATATTCACATCGAGCCTCAAAAGGATAAGCTCCACATCCGCTACCGAATCGACGGGGTGCTTATGGATAAGACGACCCTGAATATGCAAATGCACGATGCCCTTCTCTCCCGGCTGAAGATTATGTCCAATATGAATATCGCCGAAAGAAGGCGGCCCCAGGACGGCCAGTACACGGTTAAGGTGGACGGCAAGAATATAGATATACGCGTCGCCTGCGCCAGCACCGTTTACGGCGAAATGGCGGTGCTGCGTATCATGCGCAAGTCGGCTTCCCTGCTGGAGCTGACCGACCTGGGCTTTTTTCCCGGTACCCTGAAAAGATACCAGCAGCTGCTTAAGCTTCCCTTCGGCATGATACTGCTGGGGGGGCCTACCGGCTCGGGGAAAACGACCACCCTCTACGCTTCTATTAACCAGCTCAACAGTAAAGAGCGCAACATCATGACCATCGAGGACCCGGTGGAGTATCACCTGCCCGGCATCAACCAGTTTCAGGTGAACCCCAAGGCCGAGGTTACTTTCGCCAACAGCCTGCGCGCCTTTATGCGGCTGGACCCGGATATCATCCTGGTGGGGGAGATAAGGGATACCGAGACCGTCAAGATAGCCATCCAGGCAGCCCTTACCGGACACCTGGTTTTTTCCTCGGTCCACGCCAATGATGCCGTGGGCATTCTCTTCCGCCTGCAGGACCTGGGGGCTGAGTCCTACCTGATATGCTCGGCGCTGGCCGGAACCATCTCACAGCGGATTGTGCGCCGTGTCTGCTCCCACTGCCGCGAAACCTATGAGCCGGCCGCCGAGGAGCTGGCGGCCTATAAAGAGGAAATGGGCGAGCCGCCCGACAAGTTCTACCGGGGGGCGGGCTGCAACCTGTGCGGCGGCACCGGCTTTATGGGGCAGTGCGGCATATTCGAGCTGATGACCTTGAGTGAAAAGGTGAAGCAGATGTTCATTGAGAATGCCCCTGCCTCTCAAATCCGCGCCCAGGCCATCGAGGAGGGCATGGAGCCTCTCAAACATGACGCCATGCTCAAGGTGAAGGAGGGCATCACCACCATCCCCGAGGTGCTGCGCAACGTCTACTCCTCCGGCTACTAGCTAGTGCATGTATTCGCCGCCGTTAACGACCAGTGTTTGCCCGGTAATCATAGCGGCTTCATCGGAGGCCAGAAAGAGCACCGCCGAGGCCACGTCTTCCGGCTCTATTTTCCTCTTGAGCAGTTGATGGCCTACCACCATTTCTGAATATTTGGCGTCAAAGGCCGCCTGCATCGCCTCGGTCATAACCAGGCCGGGAGCCACCGCGTTGACGTTGATGTTGAATTCGCCCAGCGCCCAGGCCAGGCCGCGGGTCATGGTGAGCACGCCGCCCTTGGAGGTGCTGTAGTGAATAAAATCGGGCAGGCCGGTGAAGGCAACGGTTGAGGCCATATTGACGATCTTACCGCCGCCCTGCTTCTTCATGTAGGGAATGACCGCCTTAGAGCTTAAGAACACGCCTTTAATGTTGACCGCCAGAATCCGGTCCCAGTCCGCCGAGACTATCTCTTCCACCGGTTTGGCGAAGTCCTTGACCTCAATAGCGCCGATAACGGCGGCATTATTAACCAGTATGTCTATCCGGCCGAAGCGGTCAACCGTCTTTTGGGCCATGGCGGCGGTATCTTTCTCGCTGGTAACATCGGTTTTGAGCGCCAGCACCTCGCCGCCGATAGCTTCTATCTCCCTGGCCACCGGGGCACAGTCAAGGACATCACAGATGGTTAGTTTAGCCCCTTCTCTGGCCAGACGCAGGGCGAAGACCCGCCCCATGCCCCGGGCGCTGCCGGTAACGATGGCTACCTTGTTCTCTAACCGCATATTTCTACCTCCGACAAAGCGTTTGCCCAAAGTATACTATAAAAGGGCTGCCCAAGGATATGCCGGGCAACCCAGTCGAATACCGGCGACGGGTTCTCCCGGAAGGGGTGTGTGCGCAGAATCAGCTTTGCCGAACAGGCACCTAATGTGCTATAAATACTAAAGGATGTACCCTTTTCTGATAGTCCTGCAATCCGTTAAGTTCCTTGGTTAACCGACTGGAAACTGGAGCGTGCATGGAGATAGTGCGGCAGATTAAATATAAACCGGCCCGGGTGGCCGGGGGCTACACCGACCGCCTGCTAAAGATAGACCTGGGCAGCCGGGAAATCGCCGTTGAGAAGCTGGCGCCCGATTTTAAGGACAAATATACCGGGGGGCGGGGCTACGCCCTTAAAGCTATCTGGGACGGCACCACCGGAGAGACCCGATACGACAGCCCGGAGAATATTCTGGTCATGGCCAGCGGGCCGCTGGGCAACGAGCCCGGCTTCCCGGGGACGGGCAAGTTCATCGTGGGGACGATTTCGCCGATGACCGGGACATTTATCGATTCCAATGTCGGCGGGCACTTCGGGCCATTATTAAAGCTGGCCGGCTTCGACGCCCTGGCCGTAACCGGCATATCCGAAGAAGAAGTGGTCATACTAATCGACGGCGACGCCCGCACCATAGCTATCGCCGAAGCGCCCGGATACGATGAGGAGACCGATGACGGCGCCCTTTCTTTCGGCGATAGATTGCTCAAGGATCTTAACAATGGCGAATATAGCGACTGCCTGGCCGCGGTCAGCGCCGGCAAGGGGGCGCTCCATGCCCGCTACGGGCTAATCCACAGCCTCTACTATGACATAAGGCGGCGGAGAATCCGCGCCAAGCAGGCGGGGCGGGGCGGCACCGGCACCGTGATGCGAGCCAAGAAATTAAAGAGCATAGTTGTTCGTTCCAGCCTGTCCAAGGCCAACGGCAACAAGCCCGTAGATAAAAAAGGGGTGCGGGCGGCGGGGCGGGCGCTGAAGCAGGTGATCGCTAAGGCCGACCCCACCCAGCTGCACCTTTCCGCCTGGGGGACGACTATACTTTCCGAGTACATGGACAAGTTCCACATCTTCCCGGTGGACAACTACCAGTACGGGCAGAGCCCCGATTCGGCCAAGCTATTCGCCCATGTCTTTTTGGACAACTATTTCAGCCACCGAATGCCCGACGGCTGCTACTACGGCTGCAACCTGGCCTGCGCCAAGGGCGCCGAGAACGTCGGGCTGACGCGGGGGCCGGCGGCGGGGCGGAAAGTCAGCGTTGACGGGCCGGAGTACGAGACCGTCGGCGCCGTCTGCTGTATGGGCATCTTCGACCCGCAGTTCGTCATGGAGTACAACTGGTACTGCGATGAGTACGGCCTCGATGTCATCTCCACCGGGGTGACTATCAGCTTTTTCATGGAGTGCTTCGAGCGCGGCTATTTAAGCGCCGAGGATATCGGCTACGAGCTGAACTTCGGCGACATCGCCGCCGCCGACAGGTGCCTGCACGAGATAGCCGGCGGCCGGGGCTTCGGCAAAGTGGCCGGGCAGGGGGTGGCCCGGGGCAAAACCTGGGTCGCCAAAAAATACGCCGCCCGCAATAAAGCCAGCCAGGACGAGGTAATGGCCGAGCTTAGCAAATTCGGCATGGAGGTCAAGGGGCTGGAGTTTTCCATGTACGTCACCAAAGAGTCTCTGGCCCAGCAGGGGGGCTACGGCCTTGCCCTCAAAGGGCCGCAGCACGACGAGGCCTGGTTAATCTTTATCGACCAGGTCTACCAGGAGCTGCCCACCCTGGAAGACAAGGCGGCGGCGCTCAAGTGGTTCCCCCTCATCCGCACCTGGTTCAACGCCACCGGACTGTGCAAGCTGCACTGGATCGACGTGCGCAACCCGGAGGCGGTGGCTACCGACGAGCCGTCCAAGAACCTGCCCACCCTGGCCCATTACATAGACTACCTCAACGCCACCACCGGCAGCCGCAAGAGCCTCCAGGACATCCTGGACGACTCGGAGCGGCTTTACATTCTGCAAAAGCTGATAAACCTGCGCCAGGGCAAGGGGACGCGGGAAAGCGACCAGATACCCCTGAGGGCCATGGCCCCGGCCTTCTTCAACGAGTACCAGTCCCGCGCCGAATACTACGACCTCTGGCTGGGCCAGAACGGGGGTGTCAAGAAACTGCCGGCCAGCCCCAGACAGAGGCACAAATTGCTCATCGAGCGCAGAAAACGGGACTACCAGCAGCTCTGCGACGCCGTCTACGAGAAGAAGGGTTTTACCCCGGAGGGGATACCCAGGCGGGAAACAGTAGCCAGATTCGGCCTGCTGGACAAGCAGGCCAGCCGGCTGCTCGACGAAATGGGGGCCTGAGACCAGAATATGAACGAGAATATGATAGTTACCATCGAGTTTTTGGGTACGCAACGCATTCTTGCCGGGGCCGACAGCATAGAGACGCCCATCACCGCCAGGAGCCGGGTTAGGGATGCCCTGGAATATGTCATAGATAAATATCCCCAGCTCAAGCTGGACAAGGACACGGCGCTGGTCGTCGTCAACCAGCAACTAGCCTTGCGGGACCAGATTTTAAAGGACAGCGACACTATCTCCTTCGTTCCCTTTATCAGCGGGGGCTGACTAGACACAAAGGACTATTGACAAACAGCGCCTAGCCAATTACATTGAGCATCATGCAAGATGTCGCCCTGATAATAGCCGTGGTGGGCATTATTATCTTCCTGGCCCACCTTTTCACCGGCCTGTTCAACCGCATCATGGTGCCCGATGTCCTGTTTCTCATCGTACTCGGCATTGTTCTGGGGCCGGTACTGGGGATACTGCCCCCCTCCCTCTTCATCGAGATAGGGCCCATCTTCGCCACCATCACCCTGATAATTATCCTGCTGGAGTGCGGCTTCACCCTGAAGCTGAGCACCCTGCGCACCGCCATGCCCGGGGCCATGGCCCTGGCCTTTGTCATCTTTCCCCTGACCATGGCCATCATCACCGGACTGGCCCTCTGGCTCACCGACCTGGAGCTGCTGCCGGCATTGATTCTGGGCGCCATCATCGGCTCCACCTCGGAAGCCATCGTCATCCCCCTGGTCAGGCAGCTGAAGATACGGGAGGAGAGCCAGGTACTGCTTTCGGTGGAATCCACCGTCACCGCCGTGCTCAGCATCATCTTCGCCCTCACCTTCATCGACACCTACCAGCTGGGCGAGTTCCAGGTCCTCGACGTCACCGGCAGCCTGATTGCCTCCTTCCTGGTAGCCATCGGTCTGGGCGTGGCCGGCGCCTTTATCTGGTCGCTTTTCTTGAACCGGATACGCCACATCAAGAACACCATGTTCACCACCGCCGCCTGCGTCTTCGTTATCTTCGGGGTGGTGGAGCTGCTCGGCTTCAACGGCCCCATCGCCGCCCTGGCCTTCGGCATCACCCTGGGCAACCTGAAACCGATGCCCTTCCCCTTCTTCAAAAAGGGGCTGCGGCTGGAATCGGGGGGGCTGACCGATGTGGAGAAGGCCTTCTTCGGCGAAATCGCCTTCCTGCTCAAGACCTTCTTCTTCATCTACCTGGGGATATCGCTGGAGCTGATAAGCACCGAACTGATGATAATGGGGGCCGTCTTCACCGTAATCGTCTTCATCCTGAGGCTGGTGGCGGTAAGGCTGACCGTGGGCGGAACGGCGCCGGCCAAAGACGCCTCGTTTATCGCCGTCATGGCGCCGCGGGGGCTGACCGCCATCGTGCTGGCGGCCATCGTCTGCCAGCAGGAGGTTATCGGCGGCGAGCTAATCAAGAACCTGACCTACGGCATTGTCCTCTTCAGCGTGGTGCTGACCTCGCTGCTGGTGCTGCTCACCGATAAGACCAGGCTCTCCGACGGCCTGAGCTACCTCTTTTCCGTCGGCACCAGGCCCAGGCCCGGGCCGGACGAGCCCGCCGAGCCGCCTGAGCCGGAGAAAAAGTAGACAGTTCCCCCCTTGCTTTCCCCTAAATAAGTGCTATAATTCAAGTAGAGTTGATTTATCATCAATCGGGGTGAACTATGCCCCAATCGGGGGTGAAGCGTGATTGAAGTCCTCAGAAATAAAAACCTGACCACCCGCTTCCAGATACTGGTCGAGATAGCCAACGCCGGCCCGGCTGTCCAGCAGAGGGCGATTGCCCAAAGTCTTAATATCACCCCCCAGGCGGTATCGGACTACATCGCCCAGCTGGCCGGAGAGGGGCTGCTGGTGGCCGAGGGGCGCTCCCGCTACCGGGTGACCAACCAGGGGGTCAACTGGATAATCAAGACCCTGCGCGAGCTGGGCGACTACAACACCTTTATCCAGAGGGCGATAACCAATCTATCCACCTGCGCCGCCATCGCCGCCGAAGACCTGAAAAAGGGCCAGAAGGTGGGCCTGGAGATGAAGGACGGGCTGCTCTACGCCTCCGCCAGCCGGAAGCACCAGGCCAGCGGCACCGCCATCACCGCCGCCAGAGCCGGCGAGGACGTGGGTATTACCGGCATCGAGGGGATAGTGCCCCTGGAGGTGGGGCGGGTAACCATACTGAGGGTGCCCGGTATCCAGAGGGGCGGCTCCAGTAAGGTTAACTACGACATACTGAAACAGAGCCTGGCCAAGAGCGACTTCGTCACCGCGCTGGGGCTGGAATCGCTGGCCGCCCTGCGCAAAACCAAAGCCCGGTTCCAGCACTACGGGGCGGCGGCGGCGGCCATCGAGGCGGCCAAGAGCGGGCTTAAGCCCCTGGTGGTCTGCGTCGACAGCGAGACCGCCGACCTCATCGCCCGGCTGGAAAAAGAGGGCCTGGCCTACCAGCTCTTCGACGCCGAAAGCGCTTAGACCATTTTAAAAAATCCGTCCCAAAATCCCCCCAAAACCCCTTGACAGGGGTACTTTTTGGCTATATAATCAACTGCACTTGTATATTATCAAGCCTGCTTTACTAACTTCAGAGGAGGCGCTGCCATGCCCAGGATTTTTGGTTACAGGTTCCTCACCGTACTGCTGATTTCGGCCCTGCTGCTGCCCTGCCTGCTGATTACTCCGGTAATGGCGGCGGGAACTTACCCCTACGACCCCAGCGATAGCGAGGTCGCCAACGCTTTAAACTACCTGCGCTCGCAGCAGGACAGCACCGGTATGATTGACAGCTTCAGCAACTCGGCCTGGGTGGTGATGGCTATATCCGCCGCCGGGGAAGACCCCGACGACTGGAAGGTCAGTTCTAACCCGTCTATAGTTGACTACCTGGAGACCAACGCCGCCAGCGCCTCCACCGCCAACGACTACTCAAAGATGATAATGGCTATCGCCGCCGCCGGGGAAGACCCGACCAGCTTCGGCGGGCGGGACTTCGTCGCCCTGCTCGAGGCCGAACATAACAACAATCAAATCGGCGACGGCACCCTCCTCAATGACGACTACTGGGGGGTGATGGCCTTTATCGCCGCCGGCAAAGACCCGGCCACCTCGGACGCTATTCAGGACGGTGTGGCTTTTATTCTGGCCAACCAGAGCGCCACCGACGGCGGCTGGAGCTGGGGGGTTGGCGCTGACAGCGATGTTGACGATACCGCCGCCGCCATCATGGCCTTAATTGCCGCCGGGGAGAACCCGGCCTCAACACCGATAAGCGACGCTATTGCTTACATAGCTACCACCCAGATGGACAACGGCGGCTTCGAGTCCTGGGGTTCGACCAACGCCGACACCGATGCCTGGGGCATCTGCGCTATCACCGCCGCCGGTGAAGTCCCCACCGACCGGGACAGTGGAACGGGCAACGACCCGGTTGACGACCTGCTCACCTTCCAGCAGACGGGCGGCGGCGATGACGGCGCCTTCTACTGGCAGGACGGCAGCCCGGGGGCGAGCGCCGCCAAGACCACCGCCTGCGCCATCATCGCCCTGCTGGGCGACTACTTCCCGGTAGCGATAGCGACGCCGGAACCGGGGGTCACCGTTAACGTCCGCATCGAGGGGGAGAATGATAACATCTGGAACGGCAGCGTCACCGTTGACCAGTCCTGGATTACCGCCGACAACAGCGACATCGAGTATCACCTGGAAGACCCCACCGCCCTGGGGGCGCTGGACGAGGCCGCTACCGAAGGCGAGTTCACCTACGAGACCACCGACCAGTGGGGCGGACTTTTCGTGACCTCGATAGACGGTGAGGAGGGGGAGGGCATGGCCGGCTGGCTCTACCGCGTCGATTACGTCAGCCCTTCGGTCGGCGCCGCCGACTTTATCCTCGACGAGACGACCCCACCCGACCCGCCGCACGATGAAGTGCTCTTCTACTACGGCGAATATACCGATATACCGCTTAAAATCGAGGTGGACAATATAGCCCCCGACGCCGGTGACAGCTTCACCGTCACCGTCAGCGAGTACGACGACACTATGGCCGAGTGGTATTTAACTGAAGACGCCACCGTCTACGCCGACACCGACTACACCACCGACGAGAACGGCGAGGTGGAAATTACCATCTATAACAACACCACCATCGATGTCTACGCCGAGAAGGACGGCCATATCCGCAGCAACCCGGTTACCGTCACCGTCGGCGAGGGCAGCTCCCAGCCCTCCGAGGGCCAGAACGTCAACATGACGGTGGATATCATCCCCGCCATAAGCTTTTCGGTCAGCCCCGACTACATCAACTTCGGCGTGCTGGGGCCGAGGGACATCAGCGACCCGGTTACCATCACCGTGACCAACGAGGGCGCCTGGAGACTGGCCATCATCACCGATGTCAGCGACGACGCCGATGGCCTCTATGTTGACGGGCTTGAGCTGGATCACCTGAAGTGGGACGACTTCAACGGCACCGTCTCCAGAGACGATTCGGAAGAGTATGTGGTCACCCTTACCGTTCCCGAGACCTATACCCTGACAGGCAGCCAGGAGGGCACCATAATCTTCTGGGCATCGGAGTCTCCCTACTAGAGGTGAGCTATGGCGGGAAGATTAGCTAAGGCATCTATAGCGCTGCTGCCGGTTATCGGCCTGCTGCTGGCGGCCTCGTCGGCGCTGGCGCTGAGCGTGGGCGTGGCCCCGGGCCGGATGGACTTCAAGGTACGCCCCGGCGGCAGCGAGGTGCAGACCCTGAACGTCATCAACCAGTCCGACCAAGCCTCCCATTTCCAGGTCTATATCGAGGGGGGCAATGAGGGCTGGTTTGAAATCACCCCGGCCGAGTTCAGCCTGAGCGCCGGGGAGGTGAGGGGGGTGGAGATTACCGTGGCCCCGTCGCTGTTCACCGTCCCCGGCGGCCACGACTTCGACATGTGCGTCCTCTGCCTGCCCCCCGAGACCGAGCTGCGCGTCGGCGCCGGAGTAAAAGTGCCCACCCACGTGCAGGTGACCGAGTTCCCCATCATGGCGCTGGGGTGGTGGATTGCCAGCGCCGCCCTGCTGCTGGCGCTGATTATCGGCATAATAGTGGGCTGGAGGGTAAGGGCCCGCTATGGCTAGTAAGGCCAGGCGGGGGCTGCCCTTAATCTTATTACTGCTGGCGGCCATACTGGCTGGCTGTCCGGCCCCGCCAGCCGGTACCGGTAACGGCGGGCAATCTAAAGTAACGGTGGTGGTGACGCGGGACTTCGGCAAAGAGCTAATCCTGGCCGAGGAAGTTGCCATCGGGGACGGCGCCGACGCCATGACCGCCCTGCAATCTGCTGCAGAGGTGGAAACCAAGTACGGCGGCGGCTTCGTCAAAGCCGTCAACGGCTTAAGCTCGCAGGAGGCCAAGCGGCTGGACTGGTTCTACTATATCAACGGCATATCCCTCAACCTTGGGGCTAAAGACTACCGCCTGCGGGACGGCGACGTGGAGCACTGGGACTTAAGGGACTGGAGCTACCTTCAGTTCGTGCCGGCCGTCATCGGGGCCTTCCCCCAGCCTTTTTTAAGCGGTGTCAGGGGCGAGCCGAAGACGGCGGCGGTGGTCTATGATGGGCCTTTCGCCGAAGAAGCGGCGGCGCTGGCGGCCAGTTTGGAGGGGCGGGGAGTGGCTGGAGTGACCCTGAACGGCGCTGAGGCGCTCCCTGACGGGGTTAAAGAGCAGGGCAACCTCATTATAGTGGGCGGGGCCGAAAGCAGGCTTATTTTAGAGCTGAACGAATTGCCCAAAAAGCTGGGCTTCTTCGCCTATATGGAGGAGGGTAAAATAATAGCGCTGGACAAGAAAGGCGAGCCGGCTGGGGAATACGGGGCGGGGTGGGGCTTAATACAGGCCACCCAGAACCCCTGGAATCCGAAGGGGGTCGGCGGCGGGGAGAGCGCTGTCTTTATGGTCACCGGCAGCGATGCCGAGGGGATAGAAAGCGCCGCTCAGGCGCTCATCAATAACAGTGACGGGCTGCGCCACGCCTACGCCGCCCTGGTAAATAACAGCCAGATAATAAAGATACCATAATGCCGGAACTGAGCTACCGGGATAAGAACACCGTTATTCACGCCTTGAGCCCCCTGGTCAAGCTGGCCTGGGGCGGGGGGCTGGTGGTCTTGAGCCTGATTTTCAACCACCCCGTCTATATTTTGATTCTGTTTCTCTCCATAATTCCCCTGGTCTGGCTGGCCGGGGTGGGGCGGGAGTGGGCCTCGACGCTTAAATTTACTCTCTGGCTGGGCCTGAGCATCATCGTCATCAACGCCCTCCTCAGCTACCACGGCGACCACGTGCTGCTGGCCGCCCCCTTCCGGCTGCCGGTGGTAGGCCAGCCGGTGATAACCTTAGAAGCCATCGCCTTCGGGGCGGTGATGGCCTTAAAGCTGGCGGTGATAATATCGGTATTTACCCTCATCAACCTCACCGTCCACCCCGACGACATCATGGCCGTCCTGCTCAAGATGAGGCTGCCCTATAAATCGGTGCTGGTGACCTCGCTATCAACGCGCTTCGTCCCCTGCCTGGTCGAGGACATCGGGCGCATCAGCGATGGCTACCGTACCCGGGGGGTGCAATTAGATGCCGGCGGCTGGCTCAAGAAGCTAAGAAATAGAGCTAAAATCACTATCGCCCTGCTGAGCAACTCGCTGGATCGGGCGGTGCAGGTGGCCGAGGCCATGGAGGCGCGGGCTTTCGGCAGCGGAAAAAAAAAGAGGGTATTTTATAAAGACATTAATATTTCCAGGATGGACGCGGTGACGCTGGGGGTGGGGGTGCTGCCTTTAGCCGCCGGAATCGCCGTGAGAGTCCTGGGGTTCGGCGACTACCAGTACTACCCCAACCTGACGTCAATCGGGTTCGGGGGGTGGGGGTGGGTAATGCCGGCCATGATGATTCTGCTGCTGGCGGCCATACTGCCTCTGGCCTTTCTCAAGAGGAGAGTCGAGCTTGATTAGGCTGCGGGAACTGAGCTTTACCTACAACGGGGCGGAGAAGCCGGCCCTGAATAATATCAACCTGACCATCGAGGACGGCCAGTTCGTCCTTATTACCGGGGCTTCGGGCGGGGGCAAGTCAACCCTGTGCCGTGTTTTTAACGGGCTGGTGCCCCACTTCTACGGGGGCAGAATAGGCGGTAAAGCCGAGGTGCAGGGGATGGACATACTGGAGACCCCGCCCCGGGAGCTGGCGACCAGAGTGGGCATGGTCTTCCAGGACCCGGAGAACCAGCTGGTAACCACCGATGTCGAGCGGGAGATTGCCTTCGGGCTGGAGAACCTGGGCTACCCCAAAAATCTGATTGCCCGGCGCATCGAGGAGGCGCTGGACACGGCGGGAATCGCCCATCTGCGCTTTGCCCGCAACAACGAGCTGTCCGGCGGCGAGAAGCAGAAGGTGGCCATCGCCTCCGTGCTGGCGCTGCACCCCGAAGTCCTGGTCCTCGACGAGCCGACCTCGGAGCTCGACCCACAGAGCGCCGAAGAGGTTTTAAGGCTCTTAGAGCGGCTCAACGACGAGCTTGGCTTAACGGTAATACTTATCGAGCAGAGGCTGGACAGGGTTATACACCTGGTCGACCGCCTGCTAGTGATGGGCAACGGCCAAATCATCGCCGACGGGACGCCTAGAAAGGTGATGGGCGGCGACAGCGAGGGGCTGGGCATCGGCCTGCCGCCGGTGATCCGGCTGATGCGAAAGTTACAGGGCAAAGAGCTATCTTTGAACGGGCTGCCCCTGACGGTAAAAGACGCCCGCCTGCAACTACAGAAAGCCTTAAAAAGCGTTAAGACGGCTGAATTCGCCGACGCCGGGGCGGGTTCAAAACCGGTGCTGAATATAGATAAGGTCTGGTTTTCTTACGGGGAGAGAGCGGTCTTGAGAAATATCAACCTGGAAATAGAGCGGGGGGGCTTTGTCGGCATCATGGGGCGCAACGCCTCGGGCAAGACGACCCTGGTCAAGCAGTTCAACGGGCTTCTTAAACCGACCAGGGGTAAAGTTAGGCTGGACGGGGCCGATACCAGAAAAAGCACCGCCGCATCCTTAAGCCAGAGGGTGGGCTACGTCTTCCAGAACCCCAACGACCACCTCTTCGCCGACACTGTGGAAGACGAAATCGCCTTCAGCCTGAGAAATAGGGGGGCGGAGGAAAAGCAAATTAATAAGGCTGTGGAAGAGATGCTGAATGAGTTTGAATTAGGCCGCTACCGGAAGAGCTACCCCCGGAACCTGAGCGGCGGCGAGAGACAGAGAGTGGCCCTGGCCTCGGTGCTGGTGGGCGAGCCTGAGGTCATCGTCCTGGATGAGCCGACCCGGGGCACGGACTATGTATTAAAGAAAAAGCTGATAAACTATCTTGACGACTACCGCCGGCGGGGCAACACGGTGATTATGGTCAGCCACGACGTCGAGACCATTGCCGAGTGCGCCGACCGGGTGGTGCTGCTCAGCGAGGGGCGGGTGGTGGTGGAGGGGAGCAAGAGAGAGGCATTATCCAAAGCCCTGCTATTTTCCCCGCAGATAAACCGCCTGGCCCAGGCCCTGAGCGGCTACGGGGTGGCCGACACCACCCTGACCGTTGACGAAATGCTGGAGCAGATAGGGTGAAGAAATCCCATATCGTCTTGATTGCCATTGTGGCCGTGGCCGCCGGGGCTTTTATTATCACCGCCCTCTGGCCCGAGGCCGACTTCCTCAACTGGGGAATACTGGCCGCCGTTATCGCCGCCCTGGTCTGCCTGGCGCTGCTCTTCGAGTTCGAGGACGCCGTCACCAGCTCCAAGGAGATTGCCCTGGTGGCCATGCTGGGGACGATTTCGGCGGTGCTCAGAGTGCCCTTCGCCGCCATCCCCAACGTGCAGCCCTGCACCTATATAATTATCTGCTCGGGCTATGTCTTCGGGCCGATAGCCGGATTTGCCGTCGGCGCCATGACGGCGCTGGTGTCAAATTTCTTTTTAGGACAGGGGCCCTGGACGCTCTACCAGATGATCGCCTGGGGGCTGGCCGGCCTTTCCGCAGGCTATTTAAGCAAGCTAAAGCTGAACACCGCCGTCCTGATAGTTATCGGGGTGGTCTGGGGATATCTATACGGCCTTATCACCAACCTCTGGTTCTGGACCGCCTTTATCTATCCCCTTACCCTGAAGACCCTGCTGGTGACCCAGCTCAACACCGTCTGGTTCGACACACTGCACGCCGCCGGCAACGCCGTCTTTTTAGGGGTGCTGGGAACCAGGACCATCGCCATACTGCGGCGCTTCAAGGAGAGGTTCTCCATCGCCATCGAAACCCCGTCCCGAAAGCCGGCGGAATAAGAAAAGGGCCGGACCCGGTTAGAGGCCAGCCCTGAATTGGCTTAAGAGGGGCGGGGTATTAAAAAGTCATCGCCTTCAATACCACGCTAACTCCGTTGTCGTTGTCTTCCACCGACTCTACCGGCGACATCCTTTTGAGAATATCGGGCAGGGGAATCGGGTGGTTAATGGACAGAACAATGATGCTATTGCCACCGGGCAAACCCTTGAACGACACCACCTGCAGGTTGGGAATCTGCTGCAGCTGCGACAGGAAAACGGGTATCTGCTGGGCATCCACCGAGGTTATATCCAGCTCCAGCGTCCCCCGGTAAAGCCCGTTGCCATCTCCGTTGCTGGCCGCCGCTTTTTCCCCGGCCTTAGCTTCCGGCTTCTGCTCAGTTGGCTCAGCCGCCGGATGTATCTCCGGCACCGTTGCCGCCGGCAGCGGGTTTAACTCTACCTGAGATTCCAGGCTCTCCCTGGCCAACCTGTCCAGCGGATCCGATACCGGTGCCGCTCCGGCCAGGGGCGGGGTAAACTCCCCAGGGGCCGGTCTGGCCTCAGCCGCAATTCTAACTGGCGGCACCGGCGCCCCCTCCAGCCGCTTGTCGGCTTCGGCAATAACCTCTTCCGCCTGTTTCCTGGCCTCGGCTATAATCTGAGCCGCCTCCCACTCCGCCTTGGCCTTGGCCTCGGCGATGAGCTTGGCCGACTCCGACTCTGCCCGCTTTAACACCTTCTCCTCGGCCCGGCGGGCAATCTGCTCTTCCTTTTCTTTGGCCTGAGCGGTTAGCTCGGCCAGCTTCGCCTCCACCTCTTTCTTGCCCTGCTCCCTGGCCTCCTTGAGAACCGCCTCGGCTTCCTTTTTGGCCCTATCGGCCGCTTCCTTAAGCTCCCGCTCCGCCTGTTTTTTAAGCTCGGCCGCCGAGCGGGTCAACTCATCGGCCTCCTTTTTCGCCTGCTCCAGCACCCGGCGAGCCGTCTTTTCGGCCTCCTTGCGAGAGTTAGCCACCTGCTTATCGGCCTGGCTGGCCGCATCCCGCTCCGCCTTGGCCACAATCATCGCCGCTTCCTCCTTGGCCTCGGCGATGATTAGCTCCATCTCCGGCCTTGCCTTATCCTGTGCTTCCTTCTTGGCCCTGCTCTCGGCCTGGCTGAGAATCTGCTCCGCATCTTCCCTCGCCTTGGTAACCACGGCGGCGGCATCCGCCACCGCCGCCCTCTTGGCGTTATTCTTTAACTCCTCGACTATCAACTCGGCTTTCTGCCTTATCCCATCCATATAGCTAGCGGCTTCATCGGCAGCTTCTGCTTTGGAGGCCGCATTAATCTCTTTCGCCTTGGCTTCGGCTTCGGCGATAATCCGGGCTACCTCCGCCTCCGCCTCTTTCCTGGCCCGCTCGCTGGCCTCCTCAACGACCCTGGCCGCCTCTTCCTTAGCCTGGCTGATAATGCCGGCCGATTCCTGCCTGGCGGCCTCGGTCAGCCTTTCCTTCTCCTGCTTGAGAAGCCCGGGAAGCTGCTGCTGGAACCGGTCAATAATCCTGCTCAGCTCTTCGGCCTCCTGCCTGCCGTTGTCCTGCTTTGCCATAAAATTCACCCCCTCATGGGTTAACGTCTCCTTAAGCCGCACCGATGCTCTTTTTTCGGGACTTATTGAGAAAACTGAGAACATCCTCCTGCTTGAACCTGAGACTGTTCCGAAGCCCGATAGCGTACGACCTCAGCAGTCCCTTCTTCTCCCAGCGCCTGACCGTGCTGGTGTGAACGCCCAAAAAATGGGCGACCTCGCCCACAGCCAGCAGTCTGGCGGGTAATCTGTCGTCGTTGTGGTTGCTTCCTATTCGCCTGATAACTCTTTCGTTACTAATGGTGGCCATAACTGCTCCCCGAATAACATGCTTATTTACCTGTTTTTTTGAGTATGCCCCTATTCTCCTCAAGATACAATCACCTAAATGAGCTAATATCGGTGGTAATTTAGTACTAAGCCTGGTGGGAAAGGTTAAGAAGGGTGAAGTCTTATATGACGGGAGGGCTGGGAAAAAGAGAAATTTTGAGGATGGGGGGGGATAAAAAGGGCTGAAAGCCCTTCCATAAGGGCGGCGGGCGGGAAAAGATATAAAACGGGGTGGATTGTCCAATCTTTAGAGGACGTATTATTTCCCACCCTCCCGCCCGATAGAGGTGAAACCTCTTTAATACCCCTTAAAACAGGGGGATAAAGGGGATAAACTATGGGGGGAGGGGGAAGAAAGTTTTATAAGCGCAGCTTATGAGGGCGGGCGGGGGTTAAGAGATGCAAAGAAGTGAAAACTTTTTGGGTGGGTGGGTATGGGAAAATAAAGAACTGTTAAGGGGGGGAGTAAAGCCCCCCAAAACGACTGAAGCCAGGCTTTATACGCCTGGCCCTTTATCACTAACGCTCTAAAATTACCTCAGGGTTACCTTGATCTTCCCCCCATTGTTAACCGCCTCCTCCACCGAGGGTATCTCCCTGAGAATGGCCGACAGGGGCAGGGGGCGGCTAATGACCACCATCACCATGCTCTCGCCGCTGGTCGAACCCCTGAACGATACCACCTGCAGGTCGGGCACCCTCTGCAAATGTGAGACGAACTCCGGCACCCGCTTGGGGTCCTCCGATAATATCTCCAGCTCCATCATCCCCTGATACATCCCATCGCCGACCTCGGCGGCTTCGGCGGCGGTCTTCTTATAGGCTGCTCTAGGTTCAGAGAGAGTCCGGGCCGGCGCCTCAATCTCCGTCTCCAGCCAGTCCTTGGCTTCGGTAATAATCCGCACCGCCCTCTGCTTGGCCTCGGCGATAATTCGAGCCGCCTCCCATTCCGCCTTCGACCTGGCCTCGGCAATGACCCGGGACGTCTCCGCCTCTATCCGCCTCCGCCCCTTCTCCGTAGCCTCCTGGGTAATCTTCTCCGCCTGCTGCTTGGCCTGGGCAATTATTATCTCCGCCTTCTCCTCGGCTTCTTTGTTAGCCTGCTCCCTGGCCTGCCTGGCCGCCTGCTCCGCTCCCTTGGCCGCTTCCTTCCTGGAGCCGGTGATTATCTTATCCGCCTTGCTTTCCGCCTCCCGCTGCGCCCTGGCAATAACGCTGGATGACTTCTCCCTGGCTTCGGCGATAATAGCTTCCGCCTCTTTCTTGGCCTTCTCCCGGGCTTCCCTCCTTATCCTGCTATCGACTTCGGCGTGCAACCAGTCGCTGGCCTCGCCCATAATCTGCGACGCCCTCTCCTTGGCCTGCGCGATAATCTGGGCCGCCTCCCACTCCGCCTTTGATTTTACCTCGGCGACGACCCGGGACGTCTCCGCCTCTATCCGCTTCCGTCCCCTCTCCGTAGCCTCCTGACTGATCTCGACCGCCTTCCCCTCGGCCTCACTGATTATCCTGGCCGCCTTCTCATCGGCTTCCTTCTTGGCCTGCTCCCTGGCCTCCTCAATAATCTGGGCCGCCTCCTCCCGCCCCCGGCCAATAAGGTTGGCCGATTCCTGCTTGGCCGCTTGCTGAGCCCCCTCTATGGCCTCGGCAGTGACCTTCTGGGCCTGCTTTTCGGCTTCGGCTACCATCTGGGAAGCCTTCTCCACCGCCGCCTGCTCCGCCCTGGTCACAACCACCGACGCCTGCTGTTTGGCTTCGGCGATGATGTACTCCACCTCCTGCTTGGTATCCTCCTGCGCCCGCCGCTTGGCTTCAGCCTCAGCCTCATTGATAATCCGCGCCCCCTCCTCCCTGGCCTTGGCCACAATCGCCGCCGCCTGCCTTTCGGCCTCCTGCCTGGCGTTATCCTTCAGCTCGACCACAATGAGGTCGGCCTTCTGCCTCATCTCAAGCATATAGCTGGCCGCTTCCTCCTGGGCTTGCTGCTGAGCAGCCTCTCTAATCTCTTTGGCCTTGACATCGGCGTTGGTAATGATGGTAACCGATCTCTCCTCCGCCTCTTTCTCCCCCTGCTGTACGGCCGCTTCGATAATCTGGGCCGCCTGCTCCCGCGCGTCCAGGATAATCTCCGCCGACTGCTGCTTGGCCTCTTCGGTCAGCCGCTTTTTTTCCTGCTCAAAGGCGCGGCTGAGCCTCTGCTTGAACTCGTCAATGAGCTTTCCCGGCTCTTCCACTTCCAAGTTTTCACTATCCTTCTTGGCCATCTAACTCACACCCTAAACGGCAAGACCGGCTTTGAGAGATGCACCAAAACCTCGGCACCTCCGCCGATTGCCTGAAATTCAATGACCCATTTGGGCTATTTAGCTATAGTATTTTAGTCCCAGGCGAGATAAATTACAATCCCCGTATTGTACTAATTTTGTGTACTCATTTCGTGGATTTTAAAGCGGACGGCGAGCCTACAGCCCCATTTTAGCGGGCGTTTTTCTTTCCCACCCTGACCCACCCTATAGAGGTCAGACCTCTATCATTTTCTTTTTCGGGGGATAACGGGAAATAATCCCCTCCCTGGGGGAGGGGAAAAGGGGTTGAGGCTTCTGATATTTTCTCTCCCCGCTGGGGGCGGGGATAAGGGGAAGACCAGCCCGATTTTTAGAGTACGTTGTACTTCCCACCCTCCCACCCTCATAGGCTGCGCTTCTAAAACTTTCCCAAAGGGGGGCGGGGAGAAGGTGGGTTACTCTCTCCATTCTGGGGGTGGGGAAGGAGAATTTAAGAGGCGAAGCCTTTTGGGCGGGCGGGTATGGGAAGATATACGATGCTTTAAAAAACCGGGGGGTCTGGTATAATAAAGGCCATGAAGAAAGAGCTGATGGACATCCTGGTCTGCCCGGTGTGCAAGGGAGAGCTGAAGCTGACCGTTACCGAGGAGAAGGAAGAGATTATCACCGGCTCCCTGCACTGCCCCGAATGCCGGGTGGACTACCCCATCACCGATAGCATCCCCAACCTGCTGCCGCCGGAGCAGCGCCCTCAATCAGGGGTATAGCTCACCCCGGTCTGGGGAGACTCCCATACCTCTACGTTAGAGATGGTGACCGGCGCCTTGGCCAGCCTGGGTTTAAGCCCTTTATAGATATCAGCGGCGATGTTCTCCGCCGAGGGATTTATCTCATCGAAGGGGGGAATATCGTTGAGGCAGATGTGGTCGAAGGGGGCTACTACTTCCGATAGGTGTTTTTTAAGTTCGACGAAATCGTAGGCCAGGCCGATATCGTTAAGCTCGGAGGCTTCCACCTTAAGCACCACCCTGTAGCGGTGGCCGTGCATCGCCTCGCACTTGCCCTTATAGCCCCTTAAAAAATGGGCGGCGTCAAAGTGCTGCTCCACCGATATCTGATACACCCTAGCCGCCCTCCCACTTGAAAACGCCCTGGACTTCCTTGGCCGCCTTGAGCAGCTGCTTGATGGTCTGGCCGCTTACCGGGTGAACCAGGTCCGGGGCAATCTCGACCAGGGGCACCAGCACGAAAGCCCGCTGGTGAAGCCGGGGGTGGGGAATAGTCAGCTCCGGGGTATCGATGACCTGGTCGCCGTAGAAAAGGATGTCGATATCTATGATGCGGGGGGCACCGGTGGGGCCGACCCGGCCCATCCTGATTTCAATGCCCTTGGCCAGAGTCAGCAGTCCCTCGGGGGGTAATAAAGTGCTGGCCTCACAGACCAGATTGAGAAAACGGGGCTGCTCCACATCGCCCACCGGTTCCGAGTCATATATCGAGGAAATCTTCACCAGGCGCAGCCTCTCCGAGAGCAGCGCCAGCGCCCGGTCCAGATTGGCCTGGCGGTCCCCCAGATTGGAGCCCAGACCGAGATAGGCGGTTACCGGTTCAGTCCCCACTTTGCCTCCTTACGGACGATAGCATCGCACATGCGGCAGATCCGCACTATCGGCCCGACCTGATGGACACGAACCATGTCAGCGCCATTGGCGATGCCGATGGCCACTGATGCGGCGGTGCCCTCCAGGCGCTCATCAACGGGCAGGTCCAGCACTTTGCCGATGAAGGACTTGCCCGAGGGGCCGATTAAGACGGGCCGTCCCAGCCCTTTCAGTTCGGCCAGACGCCGTATTATGACCAGGTCGTGCTGCCAGCTCTTGCCGAAGCCGATGCCGGGGTCCAGGATAATGTTTTCCTTGAGCACGCCTGCCTGCGAGGCTATATCCAGACTTCTCTTGAGAGAAGATATTATCTCGTCTATGGGGTCGGCGTAATCGGCGGTATCACGCTTGAGGTCAGCGTCATAGCCGCCCTTGTCCCGCTGGTTGCTCATCAGGACGATGGGGACGTTCCACTCAGCGGCCAGCCCGGCCAGACGGGGGTCGCGCTTCAAGCCCCACTGGTCGTTGAGCATCACCGCTCCCGCCTCCAGCGCCCGAACCGCCACCTCCGATTTATAGCTGTCAATGCTCACCGGCACGGCCAGCTCCGCGGCCAGCCTTTCGATAACCGGAATCACCCGCCGCAGCTCTTCTTCAACCGGAACCGGCGGGGCGCCGGGGCGGGTGGACTCGCCGCCGACATCTATTATGTCAGCGCCCTCTCCGGCCAGCCGCTTAGCCCTTGACACGGCGGCTTCAACATCGTCGCCGACACCGTCGCCGGAGAAAGAGTCCGGGGTGACGTTGAGGATGCCCATGACGTAGGTGCGCTCCCCCCAGCGCAAATCAAGGCTCCCGCAGCGGGTGACGGCCAAAGTGGACTGTTTTTCCATAGCTACCCATATTTTAGCACCCTTTTAGCGGGGTGGCTAGGTGGGCGGGGGGAGAAGGGGTGGGAAAAACAGCACTAAAAAAATGGGGGAAACAATTCAGGCGTGGTTGAGCGTGGGAATTGTTTTTAGCGTTATGTTAAGCGGAGGCTAAGGGGGTGGGGTCTGGTTTTTAGAGTTCGTTTTGCTTCCCACCCAACCCACCCTATAGAGGTTAGAACCTCTCTCCCACTCGCCTCCACGGGGGTGGGGTTAAGAGATTCTTAAAAGGTGAAACCTTTTTGGGCGGGCGGGTATGGGAAATAAAACACTGGTAAAAACGGGGGCGGGGCAAAAAGGGCTTAAAGCCCGTTTCCTTATAAGGGCGGCGGGCGGGAAAAGATATAAAACGGGGCGGGGCGAGCACCCTGAAATTAGCCTCGGAACTTGCCCAAAACACTCTCGCTATGATATTATTATTGACATCTGTACGTATTTCTAGGCTAATACGGGACGACCATGAAAGACGAACTGGCCAAACTGGCCAAGATGGAAAAACAGGCCAAGGCGGGGGGCGGGGCCAAACGCATCGAGCAGCAGCACCAAAAAGGCAAGCTGACGGCAAGAGAGCGGATTGACCTCCTTCTCGATAAAGGCAGCTTCGAGGAGCTTGACCCCTTCGTTACCCACCAGGCCACCGAATTCGGCCTCGACCGGCAGAAATACCTGGGCGATTCCGTGGTGGCCGGCTCGGGCAAGATTGACGGGCGGCTGGTCTTTATCTACTCCCAGGACTTCACCGTCCTCGGCGGGACTATCTCCGAGGTATCGGCCAAGAAAGCCTGTAAAGTTATCGATTTAGCCGTTAAAAAGGGAGCCCCGGTCATCGCCATCTGGGACTCCGGCGGCGCCCGCATCCAGGAAGGTGTTGGCAGCCTGGGCGGCGTCGGCGATATCCTTTTGCGCAACACATTATGCTCCGGCGTCATCCCCCAGATATCGGTGGTGATGGGGCCCTCGGCGGGGGGAGCTGTCTATTCGCCGGCCATCACCGACTTCGTCTTTATGGTGGAGGGAATAAGCCAGATGTACATCACCGGCCCCGACGTGGTCAGGGCGGTGATAAGCATAGATATCAGCCACGAAGAGCTGGGCGGGGCTAAAGTCCACTCCGAGAAGAGCGGGGTGGCCCACTTCGTAGCCGACAGCGAAAAGGAATGCCTGGAGACGGTGCGCCGCCTGCTCGGCTACCTGCCCCAGAGCTTCCGCGACGACCCGCCGCGAATCAAGCCGACCGACGACCCGAAGCGCAGCGACGAAAGCCTGCTCGATATCATACCGGAGAATTCGGGCAAGGTCTACGACATGAAGCGGATAATTACCAGCGTGGCCGACAACGGCGACTTTATGGAGGTGCACCGGGACTTCGCCCCTAATTTAATCGTCGGCTTCGCCCGGCTGGACGGCAAACCGGTGGGCATCGTCGCCCAGCAGCCGGCCCACATGGCCGGGATTATCGACATCAACGCCTCGGACAAGGGGGCGAGGTTCGTCCGCTTCTGCGACGCCTTCAACATCCCCCTGGTCAGCTTCGTCGATGTCCCCGGCTTCATGCCCGGGCCCAAGGAGGAGAAGGGGGGCATCATCCGGCACGGCGCCAAATTCATCTACGCCTACGCCGAGGCCACCGTGCCCAAAATCACCGTCATCACCCGCAAAGCCTACGGGGGGGCTTACATCGTGATGAGCAGTAAGCACCTGCGCGGCGACATCAACTACGCCTGGCCCAGCGCCGAGATCGCCGTAATGGGGCCGGAAGGGGCGGTGAATATCCTCTTCAAGCAGGCCATAGCCAACTCCGACCAACCGGAGGAAACCAGACAGAAGCTGGTGAGCGACTACAAGGAGAAGTTCGCTCACCCCTACCTGGCGGCGGGGCGGGGCTATATCGATAACGTCATCGACCCCAGACAGACCCGCTCTAAAATAATCAGGGCGCTGGAGGCGCTGGAGGCACCCCCGGGCCCCCGCCTCCACAAAAAACACGGCAATATTCCACTGTAAGAGCATCGCCTATATTCAGACGGAACAACCTCCCGCGACTCCCGGTAAAAAATAACAAAAACCCGTTTAAAAATAATAAAAAGGGGAAGAAATCCAATGGAGAAGGCAACCAATCGATTAAAGATAACCGATGTTACCTTCCGTGACGGACACCAGTCCTCGCTGGCGACGAGAATGCGCACCGAAGACATGGAAGCCATCGCCGCCGAGATGAACAAGACCGGATTTTATTCCATGGAGGTGTGGGGCGGGGC
>Ga0315555_1000583_pt1 | contig 25931 bp, 26 predicted proteins | sample SalMarSW160380MG_FD_202113 | JGI IMG/M metagenome (GOLD analysis project Ga0315555, IMG submission 202113) | Salt marsh sediment microbial communities from the Plum Island Ecosystem LTER, Massachusetts, United States - Salt Marsh Sediment SW1603-80 ... | reverse complement strand
ATATCCTTTTACTTTGTCGAAGAATGTGAAAATATTGATAATATAATTAATCTTGAGAATAGTATTAATGACTTTTTTCAAAGTAACTTAATTAAGAAACAAGATATTAAAATTAGGACAATTTTTAATTATCTTTGGAGATTAGAAATAAAAGACACCTTTTATTTTTTAAATGATTTTTTAGATCTATTTTTTCCTAAAACTTATTCTATGCCACTGTCTTTATCAGAAATCAATAAAAAATTTGAACAAAAACTATTAAATAATCAAATTGAATATGTAAGACTGGGTGATAACCTAATGTTTATTGAACACAGTTATTTGTTAATTATATTAGAAAATATAGATTCTAAATATATTCTAAGAATCCTTAAAAAATATTATCCAAAATATATTATTTATATTCTAATATTAAATGAATTGGGATATAAAAAACTAATAGAAGCTAAATCAATAAAATTAATGGAAAATATTAAAATAATCAATCCAAATGACATACAAAAATTTAATTGTCAAGAATTTAAAAGTAATTATTATCTAAAAAATACCTAAATCAATTGCAATATCTTGGGCGGAATATTCGGGGTGCAGCTTTATAAAAGCTTTTTTCTCTCCTTTTGGAGTAATCATAGTATTAACTTTTTTTACTTTTACATTATGTAATTTTTCAATAGCTCTTTTGATTTGATTTTTATTTGCTTGTCTATTTACTATAAATACCAGTTTATTCTCCTTTTCGATTAAATCAAAAGTTTTTTCAGTAATTAACGGTTTTTTAATAATTTTATAGAATTCTTCCATCTAAATTAGCACCTCATAATTATTTAATTCATTGAAAGCAGATTGAGTCCAAAGAATCAATCTACCAGATGTGCCACCGGGTGTTAATGTTTTAATTGATAAATTTTCCACTCTAATAACACTTGTTCCAGGAATATTTCTTGAGGATTTAATAATTCCATAATCCTCTTTAATTACGATTAAAATTCCCTTCTTTTTTTTATACTTTCGACCTCTTGATTTTCCTTTTCCTGCTCTAATCTTTCTGCTTTTCTTAATTTTAATTAAATCCTCTTTTAATCCCAAATTACATAATATTGAATAAATTTTTGTAGTTTTTTTTATTGTTTGGATTTTATCATCGACAACTAAAGGGATTTCAGGTACATTTTCAACAATAAATCCCCCCTTTTGAACCCAAGCTTTTTCACCAGATGCAGAAATTGCAGAAATTATTGATTGTTTATTGATCTGTTTGTTAATTTTTTTCTTAATCTTTTTTTCTGTTTTTATTGGATGTGTTCTTCGCCCCCCCTTAGCAAAAGGGACTCGTCCCACCTGCCTCGCTGTAATAAACCCACTACCTTTTATTCTGGGAGCTCTAGACATCCCGTGTCCTGTCCCCCAACCTTCGGCAGTATTTCTTAACCCAGCTCTCTTATCTCTTCCTTGAACCTGTTTATTTTTACTTTGAGCGGATGCACTTACCATCTGAATAAGATCAATTCTTGGTTTTACATCAAATATTTTTGGTTTATCAATAAGCCCTTTTTTCTTGCCATCCAAATTATAAACATTGACTTTATCCACAATATCACCAAATTGTATTAAATTATCTTCTTTGTTGACTCTCTCGGCTAATAAATGTAATTTCAGGAGTATTAACAACAAAAGATCTTAATGGTCTGATAGTTTTTCTTAATCTAATTAATCTTTTTTTAGATCCAGGAATAGACCCTAAAATCAATATGTAATCTCCTCGAATTTTCCCATATCTTATAAAACCCCCTTTTGGGTTAATTTCTTCTTCATTTTCGCCAATTACCATAATCCTTTTATGATATTCTGTTCTTTGGTGAAATCCTAATTGTCCAGCACGTGGAACTGTATAGAGAACTCTAGCGGGATGCCACGGACCAATACATGCAACAGCTCTCTTTATTTTATTATTTTTGCGAGTTAGAATTTTAATTCCGAATCTTTTAACAGGACCTTGGAAACCTTTTCCTTTGGTAATGCTAACCACATCTACTAACCCCCCCTCAGCTAAAACATCTCGTGCTCTTATTTCTTTACCCAAACTTTTATAAGCGAAATCAAATTCATCCTTAGGTTGGTTTATTGAATTAATTTTTACTTCAATAATATCTGGTTTTTTTCTAGGTAATGATGTGTGGTATGGTTGCGTTTGAAAAATGCCTCGAATTTCACTTGTGTCATTTAAAACTTTTAGAATTTCTTTTTTAGACACTTTAGGATCATAATTATCTAAATTTGGAAGATTTATTTTCCTAGATAAATAATTATTAAATTCATGAGTATATAGCTCTCCAACAATATACTTACCATATTCATCTTCATTATAGACTCTTATCCCTATCAGGATTAATGGAGGGACTTCAATTACTGTTACTGGCTTCATCAATTCTTTTCCATAATAAGGACTATTTCTTTGATCTTCTATATAGGTTATATGAGTCATTCCCGCTTTAAATCCAGCAAAACCAAGAAAATTAATCTCATCTGAGCTATCTAACCAATGTCTTACTCGACCTTTTATTTGCGTTGCTCTCTTTCTAGGAAGAAATGCTAACGACCCATGTCTGGGAGCGTGTTTCTTACGATGACCCATCCTTTATCACATTAACTTTTGGAAATAAATTTTTTAAAACAAATAAATTTTTTCATTTAGATTTTTATTTACTAATATTCCCTTAGAGATAAAAGTGGGTTATTTAAATTCTTCTTTATAAAAAATGTTTAAATGACTTTGAAAGATCTAACTTATTTTACAGAAAAAGATAATTTGGAAGGTAAAAAAGACATATTTTTGGTTTTAGATTGTCATAATTGCCCTCATAATGAAAATGATTTCTTTAAATCCGAAAAATGCATTTATTGTTTTTTAAACATTTTATATAAATACCGAGATAGAAAATTTGACTTTCTCTCAATATTATGCAATGAGATTTTAGTTAATGCTGATCAATTCAAATTATTTTTAGATTATTTCAAGATTTTAAAAAAAATTAAAAGAGTAAATTACAAAATCAAAAAGATTAGAGATGAAAAATGTAATTATAAAGAATTTAAATGTAAGAATCTGCCTAATTTCTTTTCTCTCTCTAAAATTAAGGAATATGAATATTATAATCCAATTATAATTTATATCAATTTTAAAAATAGAATTTCTTATTTGAAGAAAAATGGTGTCAATGATTCAATTTGTCAAAATTGTATTAATTCTATTAAAACATCAGAAAAGTTTGTCCTTAGACTTCTAAATAATTTGAAAATAATACAAAAATTTAAAGATTTTCAAACAGAAAGTGGAAATTCTAAAAATATTGATAATTTCTATCAGTATATCTTTTTGGGAAAATCATTTCTATTTAATTCCATTGAAAAATTTCAAATTGGAAGCTTATTCAATGATAAAATATTATTACAGTCATATAATACTGGAAAATATGATGTTTTTAAGGTAAAAATTTATGAAAACTCAAATGAAATTGAAAAAAATTACAAAGTGGATTTTTTCTATAAGGGAGAACAACAAGAGGATTACTTCGAACAGATAAGTCAATCTCTTCATCAAAATATAGAAATTGCTGAATTTGATCAATTAATTTCCTTAGCAAGTTTAATAAAAATCTATAAAAGAGAATCTCTAAAAGTATTAGATTCAAAATATAAGTTATCAAAATCTGTGAATAAAAAAATAGGTTTTATTACAGTATTAAAAAAATTAAACTTAGAAAAATTATTTCCCTTATTAATTGATGATTTTATTGAAGAAATATTCCTTGATTCACCAAAAGATGAAGTTTACATAAATCATCAAACTTATGGCCGATGTCGAACACAAATAAGATTTAATTCGAAAGAAATCGAACGAATTAAAACATTAATTAGATTATATAGTGGTCAGAGGCTCGATTTTATGAATCCAAGTATAAAATTTGTTATTAAGAATAAACATTTTCATTGTAGATTTTCTATTGATGTAGAGCCTATCCAAATTAATAATTTTGCTTTAGATATAAGAAAGTTAAATAAAAATATTCTAACTATACAAGATTTACTAAAAAATAGAACTATAGATCCATTAATTGCAGCATTTTTATATTTCAATATTATCAGAAGAAAAAATATTACAGTTACAGGTGAAACTGATACTGGAAAAACAACACTAATTAATGCTTTAGATTTATTGACACCAAAAGAATTTCGAAAGATATATATTGAAAATATTACAGAATCATTAAATGAATTTGAATATTGTAAACATCAATTAAAATATAAGGTAGACTCCTTAGAAGAATCAATATCAAGTAATTATTCAAAAAGCAATCAAATCAAAACTCTATTACATAGAACACCGGATACTATCTACTTAGGAGAGATTTTAACAAAGGAAGAAGCAGAAGCTATGTTTCATTGTCTTGCTGCTGGATTAAGGGGTTTTCAAACAATCCACTCAAAAGATATTGATTCGCTTATAAATCGTTTTATTTATCACTTCAATATAAATAGATCATGTCTAAATGATCTTGATCTAATTATTTTAATGAAAAAAGATTTTAATAAAAGAAAGGTTGTAGGTGTGTTTGAAATTAGTAAATCCAGCGATACAAAAAATTCAATTTGTGATTCAATTTTTGAATATAATCCGGAAGCTGAAGAATGGTTGTTGACAAAACCCCTTTATGAAACAAATGTGATTGTTGAATTAACAAAATATATAGCTTTAACTAAAGAGAAGTTCTTATCATTCATTAAAATATTCAATCAAATATTCGAATTTTTATTACATAATAAAAAGTTAAGAAATATTGAGCTAGTTGATTTCTTTCATAAAATTTCATATTATTCCTTAAGAACTATAGACCAATTAGAACACTTTTGGAATAAATGGAAAAAGAATAGAAGTTTAAATCCTTAAATTAATATTCATTTATATGACAAACCTAATAGAAAAAACTCTACTAATTGGGTTTGGGATTTTTACTCTAACGATTTTTTCTTCAATATTAATTCCCTTTCTTGGAAGGTTAACAGAATTTAATTATATTGAAAAGAATGAATTAGAATCCTATATGATAATTATTGAGGAGATTAACCAGGGTATTGACTACGTTGTTGAAAATACAGATGAAATATATCTTAAAAAAATACAATATCCGGGTAATTTAAACATCACTTTTTATAACAATATTGTTAAATATGAATTCATTATTGAAGAAAAAATTTGTTATAAAATTTTAGAATACAATGAGACATTTGTAAATTGTAACTTTCACCAAATTCTACCCAAAGAATATCTTTTAAATATTTCTCGATGTTCTATTTTGATAAAAGTTAATATTATTAATTTATACTAAAAATGTTAATTAAATGAAAAATCTCGGAAAATATATCGCATTTTGTAATAAATTCAAGAATTATAATTTACCTAAATTGAAATTTAAGGTATTGAATGAAAGCTATAATTATTTCTACAGAAATTTATATAATATTAATCAAGATAACATTTATAGGGCAAGTTTTATAATCTTTTTATCATCATTTAGCTTAATTATATTACTTTCATTAATTCTAATAGAACTAAACCTTATAATAGTAATTTTATACTCAGTCATTTTATCCTTGGCTCTCTCGTATAAATTTAATGCAATTCTCTATCAAGAAATTAACAAAAAAGAATCAGAAATTAATGCAATACTATATTTAATCAAGATAGATTTTTCATTAATTTGTAAAACTTTAAAAAAGAATTCCGATTATTGTATTAGTTTTATTAAGTTAATTAAAAATTATCAGATTCCAATTTCAGGTGATTTTAAAAACATATTAAAAAGAATTCATGAAGGGAGTACACCAGAAGCCGAGTTATTAAAGACAATAACGCCTTCTAAGGATTTTAATCTATATTTAAAAAATTTAATAATCAATAATTTTGAATCTAGGGCTGAATTTAATGAGTTTAGAGAAAATACGCTACAAAAAAACTATAAAATCTTTTTAAGAGAAGTTCAATCAAAAATTAGTATTATCTTTTTTATTGGTACATTTTTTCCAATAGGATTATGTTTTTTGATATTATTTCAATTAATTAACTTAATAATTCTAATCTTACTAATTCCTCTCTATTTGTACTTCTTAAATTTTTTAAGTTCCAAATTTGTTCATAAAAATACTTATTTGATTGGTTTTCTAAATAATAACTCAAATATAGAAAAGAAAAAATTTAATGAATTTTTATTGTTTTTAAAAAGTTTTGCGATGAATTTAAAAAACAATATTTCGCCTGAAAAATCTTTTTTAAAATCATACACGCAGAATAAAAATGAATATGAGATTCTTAAACAAACCATAAAAAATCAATTAACTCGTCTCTTGAATTTTAATTGTTCATTTCATGAAATAATCCAATTTTTTAAGTTAGAACTAAAATCTATACGTTATAATTTAATCTTAGATGCAATCGAGAAATTTTTAGATGAAAATTCAAAGCTATCTTCTGAAAAAATAATTGATATTATAAACCTTGTATATAAACATCAAAAATTGGAAAAAAAACTAAATTTAATTATAAAAGGAGAGAAATTTAAAATTTTCTTCTTCATTTTTCTCCTACCGATTTTAATTGGGGCAATTTCAGGAATGTTTCCTTTTTTTGTGGTAATGACAAGAAATATAAATTCAGTAACTCCTATAATCTCAATTGGTTTTAATAATATAATAAATCTTTACTATATAATCTTACTATCTTTCGTATTTATCTCAAGTATATCCATTACTTCCAATAATTTCTTGAATATTATTAAATACCAGAACAAATTTTTAATAATCATAATTTCTAACTTACTCTTCATCTTAACGTTTATCTCTTCATTTATAAATATAATGAATATTGTCTAAAGTAAGATAATGCTTAATTAAGAAATTATGAAAAGATAGAATAATTCTATAACTAAATACATCCCAATAAACATATTTATGAGTTTAGAATAAAAAAAAAGGAATTTGAAAAAGTTAACGTTTTCTAAATTATTAATATATACAAAAATTTCAAATTTATATATTACTAAATAAAAGGGAACTAATATAATTAGGAAAATTAATAAAGAAATCAAAGTTGTTAGCATATCAACAGAAATTGCAGAATATATAAAGATGAATATAATTATACTAAACATCAATAAAAACTCAAATAAAAAAATACTGAACTCTAACATTTCTTAAACAATATGATTCTTAAAGTATTTAAAGGACTCATAATATAATTGCAAATTAAATTTTTAACAATACTGATCTGAATTAACCTTATTATATTTGGTAAAATTAAGTTTTTATTAACGATATAATTGTTACAAAAGATTATATAAGAAAAAACGCTGATTAATATTATGAGAAATTTAAAATTGAAAGGGCTTAAGTATAGCAAGGGGAAGTATCACCTATATAATGATCGATTTGTATTTTTTCCCCCTCAAGTACTCGATATTTTATCCTCTATTTATGGAGAAGGGGTAAAATCTTTATTAGTTTGGCTCGGTAAGAAGGCAGGTTGGACATTAATTCAGAATTGGGATGAAAATTTAAAACCAAAAACATTAGAAGATCTAATGAATCAATGCTGTAATATTTTGAGTAATCATGGATGGGGGCGTTTCGAACTAAAAAAAATTACTGAGGATTTAATAATCATAGATCTTTTTCATAATATTTCCTCAGAATTGGAAAACAAATCTAAATATTTCTGTTATTTTGTGACGGGATTATTAACTGGTATTGGAGAATTTGCACTTTATAGAGTAAATGTGTCTGAAACTCAATGTTGTTTAGAGGAATTAAGATTAGATTACTGTGAATACAAAATAGAAAGGATAAAGTAAATAAAAGCCTCACCAAGGATCCCATTCTTCTGGATTCAATTCCTCATTATCATTGTCTTCAATCTGTTTTTCAGTAGTATCAGTCTTTATTTGAAATAAATTACCATTTAATTCTGGTACTTCTTCTTGAGTCTCTTGTTGCTCATTTTCAATCAATTTCAATTCTTCATCATTAATAAGAGGGTCTTCTCCAATAACAACGTCTTTAAAAGCTGAAATTAAAGAAAGGAAGTTAAAAAATTCTTCTTTGGTCATCTCAACTCTTACTGTATTATCATTATTAATAAGAGCTAGTTTGATAATCCGGACTTCACCACTAATCTCAACAGAAGTTATTTCAATAATCTCATTTTTTTTTTTTAATTGAATTTTCCACGAAGTTTCTCTTGTTTTTTCAATTTCCATTTTTTATTTTTCACATTAAAAAATTATTAAAATTCATTAATTTAATAAAAATTATTTAATATAAAATTAATCTGTTCTTTATTTTTAAAACATTAGTTTTATTATGCAGACAGATAAATAAGTAAGGATAATTATTATGATAAATGGTGAACGGAGTTGAACTAATATTTCGATTGATCTTTTTTTATAATTAAAAACTAGAAAAATGGATTTAAGTCTAATTTTCTCTTCCTGATAATCACTTAATTTTGAAAATTGTAAGAATCTATAAAAGCTTTTAATAAAAAATCTCTTGAAAATTGAATATTTTAAATTTAAGTTAAAGAGAGTAATAAATGAAGAATTTACGTTAAGTATATTATTTAAAATATAATTTAATATGAATTTTGCCATAAAAAAGAATGAAAGTAACAAAAAGTAAGAAGTAACAAAATTTAGATTTAAATATTCTAGGGGATGAGTAATAAATATCAAAATTATTAATTTTCCATCACCTCCACCTATTACTTTTAGATTAAACAATAGAAGTGAAGGAAGAAAAGCTAATAAAAAAAAAAAATTTTTCCAAATACAAATATCACATATTTGTCGAAATATGAAGTACTTTCACCTATATTAAGAATAAAACTAACAGTAAAAGCGAACTTTAAAAGATTATTTGGGATTCTACGAAATTTTAAATCTAAATATGATACAATTGAAAAAGTAATAGTGAAAAAAAATACAGTTGTTAGAATGACTATAGAGATCATATTATTAAAAATCTCCTTCCCAAATTTCTATAAAATTTCTTAAACTCCTTGCTTTCACATTTTCTATTTTATATCTAAATATTTTTATTCTTCCAAAATTTTTTTCTTGGATTAAATTAAGCTTCTTTAGGTAATTCAAGTGCCGTAAAACACAAGAATAATTTAATCTTGTTTTACTAATAATTAAAGAGATTGTTAATTCTTCATTTATTGCTAAAGTTTTTAGAATTTTAACTCTAGCTCGTGATCCTAATAAATCTTCTATCAAATTTTTTTTTTCCAAATTATTGACAATCAAATTTTAAAACCTTTAGAGTTTAATATTTCTATTGTATTTTTTTCTAAATTAGGTAAACTTAAATCAGTAATTTTGATAATTGCACGCCTACCCTTTATTTTTTCGCTAATAACATTAGTTTCTATGATATTTTCTCTTTTAAATTCTTGGAGATAATTCCATACTTGCGAATGAGATTTAGGTCTTAAACCTAAATTTTCACATACCACATTATAACTTTTTAAAGCGTCATTAAACGAAATTTCAATTTGCTCACTATTATTTAAAGCTTTGATAATAGCAAGCAAGAATATTCTTTTCTGAGAATTCATATATTCTAAAATATCCAATGCAGAAAAGGGAAGTAAATCTTGATTTCCCTGCCTAATACATTCAGCATTTACGTATTTCAGATTCTTACTTTCAGCAATTTTACATGATCTCCACAGAATATTTAATCCGGTTCTAACATCACCAGAACTAAAAGTAATCTCAGATATGGTTTCAAGCATTTTATTAGATAGCACATTTTTTTTAAGACTTATATCTGCTCTATATTTTAAGATATCATAAATTTGGTCTTTTGAATAATTCTTAAAATTAATTATATTTCTTTGCAGTGTACTCATCGTACTGTTATCTAAATTATTTAAACATGAAATATCTCTTACAATTCCAATAATTGACAATCGTTGATCCCCTTTTAAGGTGTCATCGTTAATCCGGGTTAATGAATATATTAAATCTTCATGTTTATTTATAAGATAACTTAATTCATCTAATCCAATTAATAAATGTAAATCATGGTGACATAGAAATTCAATCAGAATATCTAACAGATCTTGTGAAGAATATCCCCGTTTCGGAAATTTATTATCTATTAGTTGGATCAACTTGATTAACACTTTATAACTTGTTCTTTCTTTCCTACAATTAACATGAACATATTTTATATTTGTATCTCGTTTTTTTGAGACTTTTTCTAGTAAGATTCCAAATAATTTTACAGTAGCAGTTTTTCCAATTCCTGTTTTTCCAGTTATTAAGATTTTTCTTGATATTGAATTTGGGTTAGTAATTAATCCAAGAAAAAGTTGAGATAATAAGGAAATTTCTTTATCTCTATGTGGCAATTTATCTGGGATGAAATTAATATCAAGTTTACTCTCATCCTTAAATATTGACGGTCTCCTTAGTAATTCTTCAAAATACTCCATAATCAAATGATTTATTAAATGAGACTTTATGATGATTTAAGAAAATAATCGTTTATAATAAAGGACGGAGTATTAATTTTTTAACCCAGAATTTTAAATATTTTTCTTGAATTTATGCCCTTTTTTTTCTAAAAATCACGCTAGACTCTTTCGAAACATAACTTAGCTATGACTCAATAAAAGAAGAGTCTCAGATTTATGTCGAGTCTGGGAAGGTTAACCTTTTATTAATATAATTTTAATAAGGCTTTAAATTGTTTAAAAACCGTATATTTTTAATTCAATATCTAATAATTAAATCTGTTAGTAACTTTTTACTTTTACTTCTTTTATTAGTTAGTATATAAGAAAAAAGTATTAATATTATTACCAAAATGGAAATAAAAGAAAAGAAGTTAACTTGAAAGGAATTATATATTTCAGAATATACATCCTGATTTAATTTTAAATCTAAAGATAAAGTTTTGTTATCTAAAAAATAAGTTCCATTAAAATAAATATTAACTATGAGTTTTTGGCTTTTTTGGTCAAAATTAAAAAATTCTTGAGAGATATTAATTGTTAAATTTCCAAACTTATCAGTTTCATATTCTTTGATAAATACTGGTGTTTTATTATCGATAATCTTCAAAAGAATGTTATAATTAGCTAGATGTTTTAAGGATTGATTAAAATAATAGTAGAATCGCAAATTTATTTCCAATTCTTCATTTTTTTTCAGAGTTTCACTAAATCTATTAATATCAATAAGTATGGGATTTTTCTCAACGAATATTTCATAAACGAATTTTGAATCATTAAAGATTCTGTTATTTGTAATAAAAAATATTAAAAAATTTTGCCCCAATTTTAAATGTGTGAGGGAGGATATTTGGAAGCTAATAGTCCCTCTTGTATCTGTTGTGTAATTAGAATAATATATTATTATATTATTAAAAGATGTCATAAATTGTATTGTTTCATTAGTTAAATTAAAAACACTTTCTGATGATTCAGTATAAAATTTTGCGATAAGAGATACTTTTTCACCTATTTTTATATGATCTTTATATCCAATTAATTCACATTCGACATTTCTTTTTATGGCTCTAATTTCTATTGTATCTAAATAAGTATACATAGTATTTGTCGTATCAATTTGAAAATAAAAGATAAAAAACTTTATAAAGAGTATATATGAGTCATTTCTAGGATCTAATATAAATTCTTCAATATTTACAGTCCAATTCTGTTCATGAGTTCCAATCTGATTATTTTTTGAAGAATTCCATATAATTTGATCGGAGTCATCTAATATATGGATTTGAATATATGCGATTTCGTTAGCAGGATTAAAATATAATTCCCAAGATGCAAATATATTAATATCTTCATTTATATAATATTCAGTTTGATTTGTATCCAAAGTAATTAAATTACAATTAAAAGCATTAACAGGATTGATTATAGTTAAAAATTCTACTATTAATAGAATTGGAAGTATTATATCATATTTTTTTTTCACACCATATTTTTCTAATTTAAAATATAAAAACCCAAATAATTCCAAAAAAATTTATTTTACTAAATATTTAATTTCAAAATAAGAAATGATAAATAAATGTAATCGAAATGGGAAAAGTACGAACAATTTTAATAAAAAATGTTTCAAAAGAATTAATAAACAAATACCCAAATGTGTTTACCACCGATTTTGAAAAAAATAAAAAATTATTGGATAAATATCTTGAAGTAGATTCAAAACATTTAAGAAATAGAATCTCAGGATATATTGTAAATTTATTAAAAATAAGGGAAAAAGAATAAATTTTCCAACTCAAATTTGTACCTTTTACTATTAAAATTTAACTAATTTTAAAGATTTTATCGATAATGGTTAATGAAAATATAAAAAAAATGGCAGATCTTCTTAGATCTGGAAGTACTATGCTAAACATGGCTTGTCCTATTTGTAATAACCCAATCTTTCGAAATAAAAACGGAACAATTTTCTGTCCAACATGTAATAGAAAAGTTTTAATTACAAACAATCAAAATCATACCAATAAAAGAACTGAGATATACAATAATAAAGTACCAGGAACTAATAATCAAAACAGACAGATTGAGGTATTGTCTTTATTACAAGATGTACTATTTGAAAAATTAGAAATGGTAACTGATAAATTAAAAAATGAGACTCATTTACAGTTGATAGAAACATACACTAAGATGTTATTAAATTTTCTCGATCTTCTTAATAAAATATCTGTTAAGAGAGATAAAATAGGCAAATAAGTTATTCCTCTAGTTCAAAATTTAGATAACTTGTCCTTTAAGTTATGAATAAGAAAAATCTGTATAGATTAGTGCTTCTGCCGGGATTCGAACCCGGGTTCCGAGGGTGAGAGCCTCGTATGCTTAATCCTAATCATAGTTTACTGATAACTAAGTTAGATTGACCGGACTACACTACAGAAGCAGAAATTTTGTATCTTTTATGAATTCAAAAATGTTATAATAAATAAATTTAGATAATTTAAAAAATTTAATATGACCTAAATTCGACCTAATCCACCTTAGTGAATTATTAAATATAAACTAATATAGGATTATTCAAAAATTATACAATTTTAATTATAAATTTCAAATTGGATGTTTAATTATAAAGAATGGCTTTAAAAGGTTTACATAATGATCTCTAATAGAATACTCAGCAATGTGTGTGGCTTGAGATATGATTTTTTGAGTTAAAATTGCTTTTTGATTATATTCTTTACCCAATAATTTGTCTGCGAGATATATAATCGCTCCTGTCAAAATAAAGGGATTTCTCCCACCTCTATTCCACAATGGTAATTCTTTTAAAATCTCACGGCACTTCACTAGTAATTTATTTTGAAATTCAGCAGCAGACCATAAAATTCCTTTTTTTACTAATCTCGGTTTTAAGTCTTTATGTTTTATAACTTCATCTATAAGTCTAATGAGATAATCTTCACTTTTATGAGGTGATGATTCATTATTCAAAAGATGCTTATATCTTATACCATCTCTTAAAATTAACCTTGGATTTACCCGATGACCAAAATTTTGAAATGCTTTAGAGATTTCATTAATCGTTATTGGAGCATTATGGTATTCTTTCCGTGCTGCAAAAAAAATACAAAATGCTATGAGTGAGATGTTATTAATTACTTTTTCTTCAGATTTAATAATTTTTTTATAATAATAAGCAGCATTATTCCGGATATTTTTGCTTAGGTTGAGATATAGCGAAATCTTGTTTAAAATATTAAAAACTCTATATTCAGTTTCATGATTTTTGATTCGTAAAAATTGAGCATAGTTTTTTTTTAATCTTCGAAATAATTTCTGTTCACTAGGAGGTAGAAGTTTTCCGCTTTTATCTTTTAAATATTTAGATTTTTCATAATCAATAAACGAACCTAATCCGCCTATGAAATCAGTTCGTTCTCCTAATGCTACATATTGTTTGCTTAAATTACTTTTGTTTTTTAAATCATTAAAAATAAAAGCCGTTTCTCTAAAGAATTTATTAATTACTAATCCACATTCTTTACAGATTTTTTCATAACTATTTATGATTATATTGCCTCCACATTCCGGGCAATTTTCAGTATCTTCACTACAATTTTTAATATGGCTAATCTTGATCACGTTAATTTCTATTTTAAGTTTAAGACTTAATGTCAATATTAATTTTATTTTGTAGAACAACGGTATCGTTAATGATATTGATGTTCCTATGAAATGAAATAAAATTCTATTGGGAAAGAGAGAGAAAGTTGAAAGTAAAAAAGTATGAATTTAAAATGTTATATTTAGAATATTGTTAATCAAAAACCTGAACTAATGATGATAAAATTAGTTAATAAAATGATTTGAATTAAAATGCATCAGAACACTAATAACCTAGGAAAAATCAAGAAAATTTCAACTAATAATTGTGAAATATTGGAAAATATTATAAATAAGCTTAAGCAAATTATTAAAGGGAAAAGAGAGATTATGTACTCAGATATTATAAATCTAATTATTAGAGAAGGTTATATAGGAAAAAATTATAACCTATTAATTTTATGGTGCAATTATAAAATTAGACTAGGAAAAATATTTGTAGAATTTGAATGAATTCTCACGTTTTTTAGTAAAGTTGAGTTCTGCATTTAAATATCTTGTTAAAAAAAAATTTAAAATATCACAAAGCAATTATAAATACTAAATTATAATAATACGTATTAATATATTTAAATAAAAATTACTAGAATATTTCATCAACAAGATGCTCTTTTTACGAAATATGTTGGAAGGAGCAACATTTTACATAAAAATTTATTAATTAAGGTATGAATTTCAATGGTTAGATTTACAGCAGATCATAAAGTATATATAAAACTTTTATATTGGGGGATGGCAGGATCAGGAAAAACAACAATCGTAGATACGCTTTATAGATACACTAAAGAAAATGAAATAGATATTGAACCTACTGGAAATTTAACAAAAATCTCAATGGCAAGTGGATCAACATTATATTTTGATAGAGGTATTTTTCAATCAACAAAGCAAAAGAGTCGAGGAAAAGTTTTTTATCATGTATACACTGTTGCTGGCCAGAGAAGATTCTCACCTTTAAGAAAAAAAATATTTAAGGGGACCGATGGAGTTATCTTCACCGTTGATTCACAAACCCACTTTTTTGAAGATAATATAGAATCGTTAAAAGAACTGAAAAATGTTACAAGAGAGAAATTAATTAAAGAAATACCTCTTATAGTTATGCTCAATAAACAAGATCTCACAGAAGTAATTGGTGAAGAAGATTTTAAACAAGTTTTAAAAGATGAAAAATTATGGTATGAACCTGATCATAAATTATATATTTGGAATCCTATAATTTATAATTCTTGTGCTTTGTATGAGCAAAGAAAAAATGTATATCGTAGTTTTATTGAATGTGCTAGAAGAACAGGGTTATACCAAATATATGGTGATGGAGAGGCTCCAATCGGAGACAATTTTAAAGAATTCCGTGATATTTGAACTTTTAAAACTTATTAGAATTAATACAGGAAAAATATATTGATTTCCTATTTTTCTTAATCTAAAAAAAAAATTTATAATGATCTAAAAGATTATTGGGCATTAATTAAGGTTGTAAAAATTCGATGAAAAGAACTAAACAAAAATGATCTACGATAAGTAGGAATGATAAATTATAGTTACTTTGAGGATTATAAAAACCTAAACGCCATTTAAATTATTTTCTGTAATTTAAATAAAGTATAAAAAGCTTTCTTCATTTAATTTTTGTAGATTTAAAAAATTGATGTGATTAAAAACGGGATTATATAATAATATTAAGGAAAATTTACCAAAACAATTTTCAATTTTTCAAATAATGAGTCTTTTAGGAATTGACGCTGTAGAAGTACGTAAAGTGAGAAATTTATTAAAACAATTCTATCTACAAGGTTATATAAAAAGAATATCTAAAAATATGTACCTAAAGACTGAAAGCGAGAATAAAAATAAGAATTAGTTATTAATACTAAGATTAATGTTCAATTGTGGAAAGATAAATCTAATTAATTCATTAAAGGAATCTAATACTCCCTTTCCATTTATTGCTATTGTTTTTTTCAAAGAAATATGTCTAAACCTATGAAGATCTATGTAAGATAAAAAATCATCTTTCTCTAAATTTTTTTTCTCAAAAATATCACATTTATTCAATGAAATTACGATGGGAATATTATAAAAATTAGATCCAAACAACGTTTTTAATTCATTCCAAGATCTTCTATTATGTTCTAAACATTCAATTTGAGGATCAACTACAAAAATTAATCCATCTACACCATTTAAAGTAGCAGGCCTAGTGCTTGCATAAAAATCTTGACCTGTTGCAGAATAAATTAAAAATTTTAGCCCCCATTCAGCGCCTTCAAAATGCAATACCCCAAAATCGAAAAATAAGGTACGTCCTACCGAACTATCAATTGATTTGACAGTATGTTCCTTATTAAAATAAGAGAAAAGAGATTTTATTGAAGTTGTTTTACCTGACATTGCAGGGCCATAATACACTATTTTAACTTGTAAAGTTTTATTATCATAATTAAAAATCATAATATTATCTAACCCCAAAGTGAAACTATTTTATCACCCATAAAAGCCTTTTTACCATCCTCGATTAAGGTCGAAAAATTTTCTCCCCATTCTTTATCAATAAAGGAAAGAATTCTTTCGATTGGTGCTTCTTCATAATCTATTGTTTCTAAAAGAGTTTTACTGCCAATCCGAGTTTGAATTCCTATATCATTAAGCAGATTTAATCTAGATAAGATAAAAAAAGCTCTCTTTGAACCCGAATAAAAATTTTGGACTTCCCTTTTGAATATATTTTTTTTTAACTCATTTTTTTCTTCTTCAAAGTCTAATAAAGTTTTTAATAAATCTTTATCAAGTTGATTTGTTGTTATTTTATCTGATGATAGCACTCTCTTCATTTTTGCTATGGATTTTTCAGTATCTTGAGATATTTTTTTAAATGTATTTTGTTCAAGTGTTAAATCTATTAATTTTAAATTAATACCTTCAACCTTTATTGAAATGGTATCAGATGAAATTGTAATAAACAGTAAATCTTTTGCTTTTTCTTTAATTAAATTTTTGATATAAACTACTTCATCTTTTTTTTCAGGAATTATTAATCCAATAAGCCATGAATCTACATTATCAAATTGATTTAAGGCTTTAATTGAAACACTACAAGGACACCTGATATGGGCACGTTGAGAATTATAATCAACATTTTCATTTGATATTAGATTTTCATAATCATTTATTGAGATAAAATCGGTATAAAATACATAATCTTTTCGAAAATTGACAAGTTCCGAAAGTTCAATCAAAAAGTTATCAATCTTATCTGAGTCTTCCCCTAAAACTATTATCGGAATTCTATCTAATAAACAATATAAAATTATAGAATTATAATTCCGTTTTAATTTATCTAAAAAGGTAAAAAAATTCATTAGCTCACCATATCACTTTATTATTAATTCCCCCAGCATTCTCTTAATATCAAATGTTCTATGATCTTTGATTTCTGAGGCTTTTTTAACAAGACTATCGATTTTCTTAGAAAATTGAGGGAGTATTAGTCGTATCAAACCTAATTTTTGTCTCTGTTTTCCTATTTCAGTGCTAAAAATTGCTTTACCTAATCCATCAATGAATTGAAATGAATTTTGACAGTCAAGTAGAATTCTTTCTGCTTGCATTTTTTTTAATAACCAAGCACATCTATTAGCTGTTTGGAATAGTGAATAGCTCATTGCTGAGATCTTATCTAGCTTTTCAGTATCTATATCAATTTTCTTCAAGATTTTAGAAGCGATAAATCCTCCCTCGATTGTTATAAAAGCATAATTTAGATCTGGAATAGTTACAGAAATATTCTTCAAGACTTTTCTTAATTCTAAGGATATAGCTTCTGAAAAGCTTAAGGAAAAAGAAGATAATATTAAATCTAAATCTTCAGTATCTTTAAGATTGAACCCTTCGATAATACTCTGGATCTTCTGATTATTAAACTGAATTAATGGTGGTTTAAAAGATTCTCCCGATGTTATTAGGGTTGTTTTAATTTTTTTTAAACATTCACTGGTTTGTAAGAAGATACCACCCAAATTTATGTTTGGTTGTGCTGTTATTGCGATAAAAAATTCGTGGTCACTATCTAAAATACCCTGTGTTTCTAATATTTTATTTAGTGAAGTATGTAATGGACTATTCAATGGAGCGATTAAAATTTTTGCTTTCTTTCCTTCTATTAGGATATATTTTAAATCCTCTGGATGTAAGTGGATTCCAACATTGAATATTGCACTAGTTGCTGAACTTACATTAAAAATCTCATCTTTAGAAAACCATACTCCCGTTGATTGAATGGGATTCCCATCTCGCTGAGTTAATACTGCATTTTCTACTCCTTTGAGCTGTTTTATTTGATCTAAGTGGATTCCAATTTTATCTTTTAGATGCATTTTAAACCATAATTTCTCTTTTTGAAATGATATTCTTTAATTTTAATAGAGATTTTTAAACTACGAAAATTTATTTAGAAAGCTTACGCCTTCATAGAAAAACAAAAAAATTTAAAATACATTGTACCTTTATAATATATTAGCAAATCGCATCTTAACCGGTGTAAGCTTGGATTACGGTAAACTTCCGTTATATGAAGAGTTCAATCATAGATGCGGTATAAAAAATGTAGTTATATATTTGATAAATATAACTGAAGAAAGTTAAATTAAGAACCCCTAAGAATAGCGACATTTCAATTCCAATTAATAATTTAAGTTTTAGCTAAAGATTTCATAAGAATTAATTCCGGTTGATCCTGCCGGACCCGACTGCTATTTGGGTGAGAATAAGCCATGCGAGTTGAATGGGATACCTAAATTTCCCATGGCAAACTGCTCAGTAACACATGATCAACTTACCCTATAGAGAAAAATAACCTCGGGAAACTGAGGATAATATGTCATAGTTGAATAGGCTTGGAAAAGTTATTCAATAAAAAGGATAAAAAAAATGGTTTTTATCTGCTATAGGATAGGATCGTGGACGATTATGGTTGTTGGTGAGGTAAAGGCTCACCAAGCCGATAATCGATAGGGGCCGTGAGAGCGGGAGCCCCGAGATGGGTACTGAGACAACGACCCAGGCCTTACGAGGCGCAGCAGGCGCGGAACCTCCGCAATACACGAAAGTGTGACGGGGTTACCCAAAGTGTTCAATTCTGAACTGTGGTAGGTGAGTAATGTCCCCTACTAGAAAGGAGAGGGCAAGGCTGGTGCCAGCCGCCGCGGTAAAACCAGCTCTTCAAGTGGTCGGGATAATTATTGGGCTTAAAGTGTCCGTAGCCGGTTTAGTAAGTTCCTGGTAAAATCGGGTAGCTTAACTATCCGTATGCTAGGAATACTACTATACTAGAGGGCGGGAGAGGTCTGAGGTACTACAGGGGTAGGGGTGAAATCTTATAATCCTTGTAGGACCACCAGTGGCGAAGGCGTCAGACTGGAACGTGCCTGACGGTGAGGGACGAAAGCCAGGGGAGCGAACCGGATTAGATACCCGGGTAGTCCTGGCCGTAAACGATGCATACTAGGTGATGGCATGGCCATGAGCCATGTCAGTGCCGTAGGGAAACCGTTAAGTGTGCCGCCTGGGAAGTACGGTCGCAAGGCTAAAACTTAAAGGAATTGGCGGGGGAGCACCACAAGGGGTGAAGCCTGCGGTTCAATTGGACTCAACGCCGGGAAACTTACCAGGGGAGACAGTAGTATGACGGTCAGGTTGACGACCTTACCTAACGAGCTGAGAGGAGGTGCATGGCCGTCGCCAGTTCGTGCTGTGAAGTATCCTGTTAAGTCAGGCAACGAACGAGATCCGCGCCTTTATTTGCCAGCAAGAAGTCACGACTTCGTTGGGAACACTAAAGGGACCGCCGTCGATAAGACGGAGGAAGGAGCGGGCAAAGGCAGGTCAGTATGCCCCGAAACCCCTGGGCTACACGCGGGCTGCAATGATATGAACAATGGGCTGTGACTCCGAAAGGAGAAACCAATCCCGAAATCATATCTCAGTGGGAATTGTCGGCTGTAACCCGCTGACATGAACGTGGAATCCCTAGTAATCGTGTGTCACCATCGCACGGTGAATACGTCTCTGCTCCTTGCACACACCGCCCGTCGCTCCATCCGAGTGTGCTAAAAATGAGGTATGGTCAGACTGGTCATATCGAGTTTCTAGTATGCGAGGAGGGAGAAGTCGTAACAAGGTAGCCGTAGGGGAACCTGCGGCTGGATCACCTCCTATTTATATTTAATTTAGAAATGAATATGTTCTTAGGCAAGTTCTTAATTAACTTTTACCTCATTTTTATATTCATATTTTATAATTAAACAAATTCATTTGAAACATACAAAGTATTGACTTTAAAAAAGTAAAAGATTTTAATTATTAATGTTTTTAATACAAATAATAATTGTAAAAAACCTGGGCCTGTAGATCAGTGGAAGATTGTGAGGTTCTATTTAATACCAACCTTCAACGCTTGACTTGCATTCAAGAGGTCACGGGTTCAATTCCCGTCAGGTCCATTCTTCTTTTTTGAATGAAATAAGACAAACTGAAAAAATAATTATTAGAACTTTAAAAAAAATTAAAATATTGAGGATTATTAAGAGTTATCATATTTTAGCTAAGGATTCACTTTTCACTTCTAATAAAAATAAGAAATTTTTTAATTATTCATTAAATATTCATTATAAGTATGAAGGTTTATGGAATATTATTGCTAATTATTCTTTTTATATTTCAAGCTACAACTGGTAGTGTTGAAATGTATAATTTCATCTTAGTTTTTTTTGGTATTATTTTATTAGTTATTATTCTAATTTACATTCTCTTAACATCAAAACAAGATTAGTTTGAAATTATCTATTTTTTGATGTTACAATTCTTATAATATCTTTATCTTTTAATTCGTAATTTTCTCCTAACCTTTTTTTTGTCCTAGCATCAATACCAAACATAAAATTTTCAGCTAACTCACTGTGAATTTTTTCTCTTACAAAATCTCTTAATAAAGTCCCTTTTTTTACTAGAAATGCATCTGGTAAAACATTGTTTTTGTTATCTGAATATGAATTAATATCTGATACTGGATAGACACAAATTTGATTTGCTATGATAAATGAAGCAAAATCTAATGCATTTTGAATTCCTGTACCCCCATATTTTTTTAAAATTTTCTCTTTAATCTTTTTCAGCATCTCTAGTACTTCCGACTTCAATTTGTTTTCATTAGTAATTTTGAAATCATTTGATCCTGGTAAATAATTAATCACGTTTTCTTCATGATATTTCCTTAAAAAATGCTCTGCTAACGCACTACAAGGGATAATTGGATCCGCATATTTCTTTTTTAACGCTATTAAATTATTATCGCTAATGTCCTTATCAATTTTATTTGCCAATATTAAAATAGGTTTAGATTTTCGTCTTAAAGTTTTTACAAACTCTAAAAGCTCAATATCTGACCATGTGGTGGGATTTTTACCTTCTAAATTTGAATCTTTTAATGAAAGGATTATCTGTTGTTTAGTAATTTTTACACCTGAAAGCCTATCATATAATGCCTCCACAACTTTTCTCTTCTCTGTTGTTATGGTTTTAGTGAATTTTGTCCAATCTTCTCTCTCAAGTATTTCTTTAAACCATAAATTTATTTCCTCTTCTAGAAATATTATATCATCGTAGGGATCGTTTTCTCCCATAGATACTAATTTTCCAGATTTATCGAGGGATCCAGTGATATCTACTATATGGAGAAGAACATCTGCTTTGATCAAGTCGTTTAAAAATCTATTACCTAAACCCTTTCCCTTATGCGCATCTGGAACTAACCCCGCAACATCAATTAAATTAATTGGTATAAAACGAGTTCCATCAATACATATAGAATTTTGAGGATTATCGGTGACATTTAATTCTTTACAGACACATTTGTTTTTTACATAAGCTACTCCCTTATTAGGCTCTATCGTAGTAAATGGTATTTCACTAACCTTCGCATGTGTTAAACAAGCAGCATTCAAAAATGTAGTCTTCCCACTGCTAGGTTTCCCAATAATACCTATTGTTAAGGTCATATGTATATTGAATTATGATATCTTAAAATTATTCCTTTTTCCTATGCAACTTGTAAAGGTGATTAATATATGCTTCTAACTCACTATAAGTATCTAGATTAGAAATATATTGTGTTGCTATATTCTTTCTTTCAGTATTTTGTACAATTGATGAGGAATTTTGAGACTTACCTTTTTTAGATTCATCTAAAACTTGAATTACATTTTCAGAATTATTAGGATGAGTTTTCTTATTTTTAATCGCTATTTTTTGAATGTAATCCCCTAGAATATTAATTTTCGAGTTAAAATTCGATTTTAAACTATTTTTAGTTTTATATAAGATGATTTTATTGTTTTTTTTAATATCTGAAAGTAATATTGAATTGTGCTTTATTAGAGGGATCTTCAACAAAAAAGATTCTTTAATTGAGTTTACTCTTATAATACATTGACCTTCCTCTAAAATTGATAAATAATTCTTATCTTCAACGTCAATATTTAGAAGTTCGCACATAATGTCCTTTTCCATATGATTTTTAAACGTTACTACAACACCATTGTTTGCCAAGATTTCTTTACTTATATCTGGACGTGTTGCTAAAGTTATTAAGCATTCTCCCGTTCCTCTTTGCAATAACGCAATATCTTCTAAATATGTTGTTAATTTACTCTTTTTCATTAAATCTTGTGGAGCGAAATATTGGGCATCTTCAATAATAGTGATATGCTGGATTCCATTGAAATTATATGAACCTTTTGTCAAATTTATATCCCATAAATATTTTAGAATCATATTTAGAAAGAATAGTGCATCCTCTTTCTCACCACCTAAACGGATAATCGAACTTAGATCAATGATAACATTCTTTTTAAATAAATCATATATGTTGATTTCATTCGTATTTTCAAATAAAGCCCTTAATGGTCCTACTGAAAACCTTCTGATTCGGTTTTTAATACTTATTAGTGTTTGGCTCAACATTGGTATGATACTCTTATTATTTTTTAGATACTCATTGCAAAAGTGCTCAAACCCCTTCCAATTTTGAAATTCTTTGTTTCCACAGACTTTTACTAATATTTCAACTAGAACCTTCTCCATTTGTGGAGAAAACTCAGAACTCTCATCTAATAACTTCCCACTTCTCAAAATGTCAAATATTCTTTCAGCATGAATAATAGGGCTCACTTTTTCTGGATTAAAAATATTTATAGAAAAATTTTGACCCGGCCATAATATGAGAACATCCTCTATACTTTTTTGAAGAAAATGATATTCTCCTTTAAATTCAACAAGAAAAAAAGGAATATCATACACCTTTTTAAAATTGATTAAGAAATTTTGTAAAAAGTTACTTTTTCCCGTTCCTGTTGCTCCACATATGAACATATGCTTCTCAAGATCTTTTAAGGCTAAATAAAACTTTTTCTTTTTAGCTTTTCCTTTTAAAATTCTTCCAATAGGAATATTCCCTTTTTTATTACTTACCTTTGTTGGGGTTTCAAGATTAATGATATTCTCATCTCCTTGTAAAAAACTTAGTAAAAATAGAATAATCGATACGCTATATTGTATATTTGCTAAATTGAATAAGACTGTTGGAATAATATATCCCTGTTTTTTTTCTAAAAATGGTTCAACACTATTAATGATAAAAAATGGTATATTAACAATAAGAGATATTGTAGTACATATTAAAATTCCAAATATCAACACTTTAATTCGGCTTAAGTAATATTTTTTCTTTTTATATATGTAGAATACAATATTTACCCAAAGAGATATCAGACTTAAGCCAAAAAAAAAAATAATGGATATCATAATTGAATATTTTAACTCTTTATTACTCTTCAATTTTAAAAACACCGCTAAATTTTAAAAAACCCAGAAACAAAGCTTTTAATTATTTTTCGTAAACTTTTTTAATTTTATGACTTAGAGATCTATATAAATAAAAATTTTATACTAACAATTAAAAAAGTGAATAAGAGATGGCACAATTATCTGGTGTTCCAATCCTTATATTAAAAGAAGGATCAGAAAGAAAACAAGGGAAGGATGCCCAAAAGAACAACATCGCAGCAGCTAAAGCTGTTTCTGAAGCGGTAAGAACGACTTTAGGTCCAAAAGGTATGGATAAAATGCTTGTTGATTCGTTAGGAGATGTTACGATAACAAATGATGGAGCAACGATTTTAGACAATATTGATGTTGAACATCCTGCTGCTAAAATGATCGTAGAAGTAGCTAAGACTCAGGATGATAAAGTGGGGGATGGAACTACTACAAGTGTTATTATTTCAGGAGAATTATTAAATCTTGCAGAAGAGTTAATGGAACAGGGAGTACACCCTACCATTATCTTTAGGGGTTACAGAAAAGCGTTATTAAAAAGTAAAGAGATTTTGAAAGAATTAGCAACAAAAATAGAGATTAACGATACAGCTACTTTAATGAAAGTTGCAGAAACTTCAATGAACAGTAAATTAATTACTGTAAAAAGTCATTTTGCAGATATTGCTGTTAAAGCAGTAACCCAAGTTAAAGAACAACGTGGAAGTCATGTAGTGATAGATTTAGATCAAATTCAAATTATCAAAAAAGAAGGAAAGAGCCTTTTAGACACTAATATCATTGATGGCATTATTGTTGATAAAGAAGTGGTTCATCCTATGATGCCAAAATCAATTAAAAATGCAAAGATTGCGTTAATCAGCGCTTCTTTAGAAGTAGAAAAAACAGAATTTGACGCTGAAATAAGAGTTCAAACACCTGATCAAATCAATAAATTTCTTGAAGAAGAAGCAAATATGTTAAAAAATCGCGTAGCAAAATTAAAAGAAATCGGTGCTAATGTAATTTTTTGTCAAAAAGGTGTTGATGATAAAGCACAAAACTATCTAGCGAAAGAAAATATCATAACAGTACGAAGAGTAAAACGATCAGATATGGAGAAATTAGCTAGAGCAACTAATGCTAAAATTATTAACAATATCTTTGAAATCAGTGAAAATGATTTAGGAGACGCCGGAAAAGTAGAAGAGAAGAAAATCGGAGATAATAATATGATTATTGTTTCTGAATGCGCAGATCCAAAAGCTGTAAGTATATTAATTAGAGCGGGAATTGAACATGTTGTGGATGAAGCAGAAAGAGTGCTTCATGATGCTTTATCGGTTGTTAAAGCAGCTATAGAATTACCTTTTATTTTACCTGGTGGTGGCGCTTCTGAAATAGAACTTGCAAAAAGGCTTAGACTATATGCGAGATCAATCGGAGGAAGAGAACAGCTAGCGATTGAAGTGTATGCAAACGCATTAGAAATAATCCCAAAGACTTTAGTCGAAAATGCGGGATATAACCCTGTAGATTTAATAGTAGAATTAAGATCACAACATGAAACTGAAGAAGGGAAGTCTAAGGGTATTAACATCGATACAGGAAAAACAGACGATATGATAAAGTTGGGTGTTCTAGAGCCTTTATCTGTCCTCACTCAGGCAATTCAGTCTGCAACTGAAGTATCTGCTATGATCCTTAAAATTGATGATGTCATAGCGGCTTCTGGGCTTTCAAAAGGTGGTCCTGAGGAATAAGGTAATTATTGATTTTTATTTTTCTTATTTTTTTTTAAAATTGGTTTAATTCTTTAAATTGAATA
>Ga0315555_1000582_pt1 | contig 25957 bp, 24 predicted proteins | sample SalMarSW160380MG_FD_202113 | JGI IMG/M metagenome (GOLD analysis project Ga0315555, IMG submission 202113) | Salt marsh sediment microbial communities from the Plum Island Ecosystem LTER, Massachusetts, United States - Salt Marsh Sediment SW1603-80 ... | reverse complement strand
TGCCTACCTCTACCCCGTTCAACACCATTAACCTATTCTGCTCTCTCTTGGTCAATGTCACCCTCTCTTTCATGGTGACATTTTCGCTTAACACTTAAGGGTGACAAAATCGTAAAACATCAACACAACCTCAAAGTAGCATTTACAGCCCGTAGACTGTTTGCTATACTTCGGCGGAGGTAGCCTTGCATTTTGCTGCTCAAACCCCATCAAATAGCACGGCAACCTCAGAAGAGAGTTGATAGTGCGAATCATTGGCCACAACCCATTGTAACCATGCAACTTATCTACCGTGAACTTGGCTCGCCATCGACCTGAGCCAGCGAAGTCTTATGATTAAGGAGTACGAAGAATATGCGTCAGCATGACTTGGAATTCCTCTTTCACCCTAATTCGATTGCCCTTGTCGGCATCACAACTGCCAAAACCTGGCACTGGACGCGCACTTTCCTGGAGGGCCTTATCGAAATTGAATTCGACCGCCCCCTCTATCTCGTTAATCCCAAGGGAGGAGAGATCGAAGGTCACAAGGTTTATGCCAGCCTCAAAGATGTCCCTGGCAACATCGACTACGTAATCGGCCTGGTTAATGCCCATATTGCTCCCAAGCTTGTGGAAGAATGTGCCGAAAAAGGGGTACGAGCAATTCACTTCTGTACGGCCGGCTTCAGTGAGACAGGTGAGGAAGAGCGAATAAAGTTGGAGTCTGAGCTGGCGGAAGTCGCCCGCAGGAAGGGGATCAGAATTATCGGCCCCAACTGCATGGGTATCTACTGCCCTCAATCACGGCTATCCTTCAGTCCTGCCTTTCCCAAAGAAAGCGGCCCGGTAGGAGTCATCAGTCAGAGTGGCGGCAATTCCATCTATTTGGTTAGGCAGGCAGCGTTGCGAGGCGTTCGCTTCAGCAAGGTTATAAGCTACGGCAACGCGTGTGACATCGATGAGAGTGATTTGCTTGAATATCTTGCCAACGATGCAGATACCAAGATAATAGCTCTTTACATTGAAGGAATTAAGGATGGGAAGCGATTCCGCAGAGCCCTAGAGGAGGCAACGAAGGAAAAGACAGTGATATTGCTCAAAGGGGGGATTACCGAGGGAGGCGCTCGAGCAGTCGCCGGTCATACTGCGGCACTCGCTGGAAGCAAGGCCACCTGGGATGCCCTCTGCAAGCAGATGGGAATCATTAGTGTCAGCAGCATCGAAGAAATGATCGATCTATTGGTCACACTTCTGTTCCTCCCTCTCCTCAGAGGCAGGAATGTGCTGTTATTCGGCGCTGGGGGGGGGGCCAGTGTCCTAATCGCCGATGAGTTTGAAAGCAGAGGGCTAAGAGTCCCTCCAATTCCTCCGGATATCATTGCGCAGATACGGGAGTTTACTCCCATCGCAGGTAATATCTTGCGAAACCCTGTGGATTATTCACAGGCCATGATGAACACCGAGGGCGTAATCAAAACCTTCGATATATTATCAAGGTGGGAAGGAATTGATTTACTGGTTATATTTGTCAGGACAGGTCAATTCACAACGCCCCGGATCTCAGACACCTGGGTAAAGAATTTGTTAATGAGCAGCTTTCCCATAAAGCAGGGATTTTTGCCCAAACCACTGGCCATGGTACTTGAACCCAGCATTATGCCCGAGGAGGCCGAGGCCATTCTGGCTGCTATTCGTAGTGCTATTGTGTCTGAGCTGCCTGTGTACTACTCCTTTGCTACCGCCGCCAACGCCATTAATTTAGTATTGAACCACACAGAGAGGCAGTCCAAAAAGTTTTAGGCGAAGACTCGGGTAGCCATTGATTACAGTTGCCGTGCTGACGGGGGTATAATACCAGAAGGAACGGTGACACCGATGGAGAGAATCTCTACCATACTTGCTGGAATATAGACGCTCCCCAAGAAAGAGGCTTTGTACTTCAATTAGATATCTGGATTTATCTGGGATTCAGTATTTACAGTTTTGGGCTTAAGGTGGGTACATCTCGGAATTATCAAACACAAGGGATCATCCTAAAACAGACCAAGCTGGGCGAATCCGACAAAATTGTCACCATTTACACTCCAGAATTTGGCAAACTGCGGGCAGTAGCTAAGGGAGCTTGTCGTCCCAAGAGCAAATTGGGCGGCAATGTAGAACCGTTGACGCATAGCCTGATGCTGCTAGCTAAAGGGCGTAATCTCGATATTGTTACCCAGAGTCAGACGATCAATGGTTTCCTGGCTTTGAAAAGTGATTTATGGCGCATGGCTTGCGGGCTTTACGTCTTGGAGCTTATTGATTCCTTCACTATCGAGGGCGGCGAGAATCGTCTCTTGTTTGATTTGCTGCTGGATATCTTGCACCAGTTGAGCGAGCCGGATAGCAATGAGACTGCACTGCGCTATTTTGAACTGCATCTTCTCGACTACCTCGGCTACCGTCCCCAGTTGCGTCGATGTGTCAGCTGTGACTCACCCCTCAAGCCCGTAGTCAATTTCTTCAGCCCCAGCAAGGGTGGGCTGCTGTGCCCTACCTGTAATTCTGAAGAGAATCGCCGCTACGAGCAGATTGACACAATCTCAACAAAACCGTCTTTTCCCCTTTCGGTCGGGGCCTTGAAGGTTCTTCGTTTGTGGCAAAGCTGTGATTATACTACTTCAAGGCGGGTCAAAGTAAAGCCGGAATTATCCCGGGAGTTGGAGCAAGTATTGTCCGAGTACATAAGATATATTGTGCAGCGAGAGCTTAAATCGCTGACCTGGTTGAAAGAGTTAAGAAGCGAAATCGTCTCCCTGTGAACTCAGTACTTGACAAGCACACTAGGCGAGGGTAAAATCGCTCGATGCTTAAAAGCTGTGGAAGAGTAAGTATACGAATGGAGAGTGCCTAGCATTCTAGATCAACTTTCAGGTTTGTTTGCTTCTTCATCTGAAGCCCCGTTTCCAGTATTAGTTCTCCCATTCATTGGAAGTATGGCCGAGTCAACTCACTATCAAAGATAAGCAATGTATATCGTAATAGCAGGATTAAGTGACATAGGGAAGAATCTGGCGGAGCTCCTCGCCAAGGAGGGGAATGAAGTAATGGTTGTAGACCGCGACCCTGCCAAATGCACTGCAATAGCAGAGAATTCTGAAATTGTAGCCATCACGGGAGATGCTGGACAGAGGTCCACGCTCGAAGAGGCAAGAGTCAGGAATGCCTATGCCTTTGTGGCTGCCGCCGGTGATGACTCGGAAAACCTGATGATTTGTATGATAGCCAAGGAAATGGGGGTAAAAAGGGTGATTTCTCTCGTAGATGCGGCAGAGCATACAGAAACCTTCAAGCAAGCCGGCATTAATTTACAAGTTAACCCAGACGTGGTGGCAGCCAGGCACATCTACCGCCTGATTTCACAGCCTTATGTCAAGGACTTTCTGTCTTTCGAGAGGGCCGACATCTTCGAAATAGAGATTGAAGAGGGCATGAAGTGTGTCGGGCGCAGTGTTTCTGAGCTAGCAACCCCACTAGGTATAAAGGTCCTCGTGGTGCAAAGAGGGGAAAGATATCTGGGGGATGATAAGGAGATACGACCTAAGGACTGGTTGACTCTCATTGTGAATCGGGAAGTCGCCAAAAGGGGGACCGAATTCATGAATAGATGGTTCGTCAAAGGGTAAGGTTAACCCTACACATAACCGGCTCATTCCTGAAATACTTTGCCTTAGCCTATATTTTGCCCTTATGTGTAGCTATTTATTATGGCGAGGCGAACTGGCACATTTACTTGTATGCGCTACTGCTCACTCTCGGCGTCGGACTAATTCTCGAATTTGGATTCAAAACCGCAAAGGAAATAGAGCGTACCGATGGTTTTACCATAGTAGCCTTCACCTGGCTCCTCATTTCCCTGTTTGGCACACTCCCTTATGTATTTCTAGGGTTAGGTTTTCTCGATGCCTTCTTCGAGGCCATGTCTGGCTTCACTACCACCGGGGCTACCATCCTCAGTTCCACAGGAACAGGAGGATTTTTCGCATTACCGAGGAGTATCCTCTTGTGGCGTAGTCTTACCCAATGGTTAGGTGGGATGGGGGTTATTGCCCTCTTTGTTGCCATATTGCCCAGACTGGGGGTAGGAGGCTCTCAGCTTTTTGACCGCGAGTTTCCCAGTCCGTTGCCCGAAAGGATCCGCCCTAGATTCAGTACCACAGCCAGGCTCCTCTGGACGATTTACATCGGTTTTACCGCCGCTCAGATACTGCTCCTTTGTTTTTGGGCCAGGCTCCCACTCTTCGACTCGACTTGCATTTCCTTCTCGACTCTTTCCACCGGCGGATTTACCCCTACTGTGGAAAGCATTGGGTTTTACGGTAATCCTCTGGCGGAGTACATAATTATGGTCTTCATGTTCTTGGCGGGCATGAGCTTCATAGTTCACTACTATGTTCTGCGGAGAAGCTGGAGGGCAATCAAAGACGATGAATTCAGGCTTTACGTCATCATTATTGGAGCCGCCATCTTCCTACTGATACTTTCGCAAGGCTTTAGCTCATATAGAGAAGAAATGTTTCAGGCAATCTCAATCATGACTACCACTGGCTTTGTCACTGCTGATTTCGGCTCCTGGCAATCCAGCGCCAGAATGGTACTTCTGGCTTTGATGTTCATCGGAGCTTGTGGTGGCTCCACGGGTGGGGGAATAAAGGTGGTGCGAATCCTAACCTTGATGAAACATACGAGGGTAATGATGAGGAAGGCGATTTTTCCAAACGCTGTGATTCCGTTGAAATATAACCGAAAGCCTCTCCAAGAGGGAATAGTCCGAGACATAATCTCTTTCCTCTTTCTCTATATTCTCGTTGCTCTAGTTGCCTCAGTGATACTTTGTTTTTTGGGGCTCAACATAGAGACCGCGGTTTCGGCAGTAGCTGCTACTCTAGGCAACGTCGGGCCTGGTTTAGGCGGAGTGGGACCTTCTTCACATTATGCCTGGCTGCCTAACGCAGGTAAGTTCATTCTGATCATGTGCATGTGGTTGGGACGGTTGGAATTGTTCACCGTTCTTATGATATTTTCTCCTCGCTTTTGGAAAGGCTAAGCAAACTGGTGGACGTTCACAATGCGCTTGGACTATACTTTAGGTTATGGTCAAGATCGCTTTTCAAGGGGAGAGAGGTGCTTTCAGCGAGGACGCTGCGGCAAAGCTTTTTGGCAAGGATGCTGATTTCTCGCCCTGCATTCGGCTCAAACAGGTTTTCGAACTTGTGTCGCAGGACAAGGTTGAATTTGGGGTAGTCCCCCTGGAAAACTCTCAAGCCGGCAGCATAAACGACACCTACGATTTGCTACTGGCATATCCCCTGGGCATATTTGCTGAAGTCATCCTCAAAGTAAGTCACTACCTGATGGCTTTGCCGGGTGAAGAATTAGCAGATATAGGAACGATTTACTCTCATCCCCAAGCCTTAGCTCAATGTGAGGAATTTCTAAGTAAGCTGACAGCCGATATTGTGCCTAGCTATGACACCGCAGGCAGTGCCAAGATGATACAAGAGAAGAAGCTGAGGAACTGCGCCGCCATAGCTAGCAGAAGAGCCGCCGATATTTACGGATTAGAGATCCTGGCGCCGGAAATCGAGACTAATGTCAATAACTATACCAAATTCGTGGCTATCTCAAAGCAGAAAGCTAAACCCGCGCAGAGAAACAAGACATCCCTCGTTTTTGCCACTGAACATAAACCTGGTTCCCTATACAGGATTCTGGGTATCTTCGCCACCAAAAACATAAACCTAACAAAACTAGAGTCGAGACCAAGCCGAGCTAAGCCATGGGAATATGTTTTTTACGCTGATTTCGAGGGTCACTTGGATGGCGAAGTTTACAAGGAAGCAGTTAGAGAGTTGGAGGGAGAAACTACCTTCATTAAGATACTTGGCTCCTACCCTCAAGCTACCTGGACTTAACCTGTTAATATCCCTGCCGTCAAATTCTTTCCCGATTCCACAGATTCCCTTCCAGCTCTCGCTTCTACAAGATGCTAGCTTGCTCTTCTTACCATGAAAAACAAGGGAATTGAGACTACTTCCATGACGACGGCAAACAAGATTAAGTAGCTAATAGAATGCTCATAGAGCAGCCCCATCACAACGCCACCCAAACCCCAGCCAGCTCCATACATCGTATTGAAGACTCCATAGGCGAATCCCCTCCGCTCTATAGGTGTTAGGTCGGCGACGGCAGCGCGCATGATAGTTTCCTGAACCCCCAGCACCGCACCCCATAATGCCATGCCAATTAGCACCGACCTGTAGGTGGTGGAAAAGACAAGAAAGGGAATAGGCAAGATCAACAAAGGAACTGCCAATAAAGATATAAGTCCAATTCTATCGTACATTCTACCCACGAGAAGAGCTGCCACACCATCCACGGCCATAGCAATGGCATAGATTATGGGAATTTGAAAATCGGGAACTATAGCTTGAGCTGCGAGATGCAAGGAAATCAGCTGGAAATTGGCAAATCCGGCGACGGAAAGCAGAGTGAATGCATTGTACAGCCAGAAAACCCTGGGAAGCTTGGTCTGGGTGTTCTCCTTGATTGACTCCTCTGGAATCTCAAATCTCTGCGGCGAAGGAAATTTCTTCCTTGCCACGGCCAGAACAGCCAGGGTCAGCAGAGCGGGTATCCACATGAAGGTAAAACCTTCCTGATAAGTACCATGGGAAAGAAGAACAAGGGAAAAGGCGACAGGACCAATGATGGCGCCTACCTGGTCCAGTGCTTCATGAACAGCAAACCCCCAGCCTCTCCCCACCTTCTTGGTAGCATAGGAAAGCATGGTATCTCTCGCTGGAGTTCTTATTGCCTTTCCCACCCGTTCCAGGATGATAAGCACGACAGCCAGTTGCCAGTAGCCGGTCAATGCCAGCAGAGGAATAGAAAGGATCAATCCGTAACCGACAAATGTCAAAAGCCAGTACGCTCTGGTCCGATCAGCAACATAGCCGGAGGCCAGGCGCAGAGAATAGCCAAGGAATTCGCCAATACCAGCCACCAAACCAACAACGACGGGACCCGCCCCCAGCGTATCCCCCAGGTAGGGCCCGGTGACGGCTCTAGCGCCTTCGTAAGTTATATCGCCGAACAGGCTGACAATCCCTAAGAGTATGATGAACGACACGGCAAATCTTTTTGTATTCTTGAATCGCTGGTCACGAAGCTATGCTGCTTTCCAAAATAAATTTGGCAGGCTGGCAACTGGTCTATAGCTTTGCTCTTAGCTTCTGGTATAGGGTACTTAAGGCTTCCGACATGATTTTGGTATCAGACAACACCGGCATAAAGTTAGCATCACCCTGCCATCTGGGGACTACATGGGTATGGAGGTGCTCCGCTATCCCGGCTCCGGCAACTTTGCCCAGGTTCAAGCCGATATTGAAGCCAGCTGGTTTCATTACCACTTTCAGAAGTTCTAGACTCTTCTTGATGATGTCAAAGTGTTCCTTTGCTTCTTGATCAGTCAAATCCTGTAGATTTGCTATATGTCGATAGGGGGCAACCATCAAATGCCCTGGATTATACGGGAAGGCATTCAGCATTATGAAATTGTGCTGACCACGATAAAGAATAAGATTTGCCTCGTCGTTATTTTCCCCGGGTTTTTGGCACAGAATACAACCGCTTTCTGTATGTCTTTCTATGTATTCTACCCGCCACGGTGCCCAAAGATATTCCATCAAACCCGTATAGTATGCTGATTCTGGGTTAAGTGCAATAGGGTTCTCGGTTTGAGACAAACAGTTCTGGACATGCCAAAATAAGTTGACTGTAGGACTCAGGCAAGAATAAAATACTTCGGGGTTGATATGCTTGAACTCTTAACCCAGAAGTTGACTGCCGTATTCGACAAGCTTGGCAGGAAAGGCAAGCTTAGCGAAGGGGACATTGACGAAGCTTTGCGTCAGGTACGGCTGGCGCTTCTGGAAGCAGATGTGAATTTTAAGGTGGTCAAGGAACTCTTGACCAAGGTGCGAGAGCGCGCTCTTGCCTCTGAAGTGTTGCGCAGCCTGACACCAGCCCAGCAGATTATTAAAATCGTTAACGAAGAATTAATTGCTATCCTGGGCGGAGAGCCCAGTCGTTTGGCTTTAGTTACTGATCTGCCAGCGGTCGCTTTGCTCGTAGGATTGCAGGGCTCGGGCAAGACCACTACAGCAGCGAAGTTAGCTGTCCAGCTCAAGCATCTGGGGCAGCGTCCTTTATTGGTGGCTGCTGATACACGCCGACCTGCCGCCATTGAACAACTGAAATTACTGGGTAAGCAACACGACATCTCAGTATATAGTGAGGATGCTAGCGTAGCATCAACGGCAATTTGCCAGCATGCTCTGAAGCAGGCTAAAGAAATGGGAATAGCTTGGGTCATAATAGACACTCAAGGGCGCCTCCATATTGACGAAACCATGATGCAGGAATTGGCTAATATCAAATCCCTGCTACAGCCTTTGGAAGTATTACTCACGGTAGATGTCATGATTGGGCAGGATGCCGTGAAGGTAGCTCAAGAATTCCACAGTCGCATCGGGCTCACGGGACTCATCTTGACGAAGATGGATGGAGACGCCCGAGGTGGAGCTGCTCTCTCCATCCGATTTGTTACCGGGGTGCCCATAAAATACCTGGGCACGGGTGAGAAGATGGATGCGCTGGAATCATTTCATCCCGACCGTTTAGCATCTCGCATTTTAGGCATGGGCGATATGCTCACCCTGATCGAGCGAGCTGAGACGGCTTTTGACCAGCAACAGGTCAAGAATTTGGAAGGGAAAATGCGCACCGGCGATTTCAATCTTGAAGATCTTCTCAGTCAAATGCGCCAAATTCACAAGATGGGGTCCCTAGGACGACTGGTGGAAATGATACCTGGCTTTTCCAGATTCGCTTCTCATTTGCCAGACGACGAAGGGGAGAAACAATTAAGAAAGATAGAAGCCATTATTCAGTCTATGACTTATGAAGAGCGGCGCAATCCAGTCATTATTGATGGCAAACGACGAAGCCGGATTGCTCGAGGGAGCGGCACCACGTCTAAGGATGTTAACCAACTTCTCAACCAGTTTCGTGAGATACAAAAGTTGACTAAGTCAGTGTCACGAGGCAAGTCGCCTGCAAAGATAGGCAACATATTTGGTATTCCCTTAAGGTAAAATCAATCTAGACTAGCCCTATTCGCCTTGATATTGGATCCACCGGATTCCCACCGAAAATCGCAGGATTTTCGTGGATGGTTTTAGTCTAGATAGCCCTTGAGCTTGCGACTGCGGGTGGGATGACGTAACTTACGCAGAGCCTTGCCTTCAATCTGTCGTATTCTTTCCCGAGTTACATTGAATTCTTTGCCCACCTCTTCCAGAGTTCGAGCATGTCCATCTTTGAGGCCAAACCTAAGCTGCAACACCCTTTTTTCGCGATCGGTAAGTTCACCAAGCACTTTATCTATTTGCTCCTTAAGCAACTGCTGTGAGGTCGCCTCGGTCGGCGCTAAGCTGGCATGATCCTCAACAAGGTCGCCTAACCGGCTGTCCTCATCTTCGCCGATGGGCATATCCAGTGATATTGGCTCACGGAAAAACAAAGCCATGACCTCTTCTACTCTTTCTGGCGACATACTCAGGCGTCCGCCAATTTCCTCGTAACTTGGCTCGCGCCCCAGTTCCTGAACCAACTGCCGCATTGTTCGCAACAGCTTGTTAATTGTCTCTACCATATGTACCGGAATGCGAATAGCACGGGATTGGTCAGCTATCGAGCGAGTAATGCCCTGTCTGATCCACCAGGTGGCATAGGTACTGAATTTGTAGCCTTTTCTATATTGAAACTTATCTACAGCTCGGATAAGGCCAATATTCCCTTCCTGGATGAGCTCAAGAAGAGGCATGCCATGCCCGATATATTTCTTGGCTATACTCACCACCAAGCGTAGATTTGCCTCTGTGAGGTGCCTTTCTGATGCTTTTGCTTCGGTCTGTACCTGCCTGAAGTAAGCTTTGAACTCGTTACTATGAGAATCGAGCTGAGATAGGAACTTGTCGCCAGTCAGGAGAGTCTTCAGCTTCTGCCATGAAGTCTTGTCCTTAGCCAGAAGCCTTAACAATTGCGGGGGCAAAAGCTGAGTATTTACAGAAACATCTATTATAGCATCTTCGGCTGCCGCCGCTCCTTTGCCTATGCCCTTACCAGTTGCCGCTATTAGCGATGTGTCTATAACATTGTCAATTGCAGAGCGAAATTCGGGATTCCTGATCGTCTCCACCACGTTTCTGGACGAGGCGATACCAATATGCTCTTCGATAATCTTAACAACGGGGTGCGTCTTCGACAATTGAGAAATTAGCTGAACGACTATTTCAACAGGTGAAGGGAACTTCTTATACTTCTTAAAATGGTTTTCTTCGATTTCATCTAACCTCCTGCCCAGCTCTATCTTCCGGCATAGCAACTTCTCCTCATTGACGTTGAGAAGCGGCACTCTGCCAATTTCCTGAAGATACATACGAGCCGAGTCATCTGTTATCTCATGTTCTTCCAGTGGTGCCGGTGGCCTGATTCCCCCGGTTTCCTCAGCTAGCAAGTCTTCGCCTTCTTCTTTTTCCTCAACTTCCTCGGCCAAGGCGCTGACATCCTCAACCTCAGCTTCGTCGCTCAGTAAGCCTTCAGCCACTGCCTCGTCACTATCAAGGCTGATAGGTTCTCCTTTAATTGAATCCATGGTTCTTCTCTTTCTTAACGAAGACCTCCTGAAGCTTGAGCCCGGAATCTATTCCTTGCTCCTCTAGTTTGGCTAGCTCTGAGCTTATTCCGCCTCTCTCCCTCTCAATCTCAAGCGTCGCTTCTTTCTCAGTTTCTAATTTCCGGGACAACTTCTCTTGCAGACGGAGAATACACTTGGCTAAGTCACGGCGTCGCGTTCGCTCGCTTTCCCGTGTAGCTGGCGGGAATTTCTTGTTGACCAAACAGTATAAATATTCTAATAGACTAGTGTCAAGCTTACTCTCAAGGTTCGGAATATCAGAAGAATGCTGCCATTTGACAAAGACCTCCCGGTTTTCTGTGTACTCGAAGTGTTCCGGTGATACTTCTCCTGCCAGAGGCCGAAGTTCTGGGTACTGAAGGAGAAGTGATAAGCAATATTCTTCGATGGGGCTGGATACAAACTGGCGGGCAAGGCGAGATTGTTCTGCTGGCTTGCCAGGTTGAGGCCTTCTCCGGCTGGCTCTCGACTCTCGCAAAGCGGCTCTTATGGCGGATTCCTCAATTTTCAGTTCACGTGCCAATCTCTTCAGGTAATGGGATTGTTGGACAGGGTCCCTTATTTCATAAATCGAGGGCAGAAGTTTCTGTACAGCTATGGACTTGTCTCGGGCTTTGTTAATATCAACTTTGCTTATTACAGACTGAAAAGCGAAGTCCACAATAGGCATAGCTTGTTCTACCAGTTTCTGCCAGAGAGCAGGCTCCTCTCCTATCACCTCATCCGGGTCCTTGCCCGGAGGCAACAAGATGACATTCGCTTCTATGTTAGAGTAAGCCAATATTGCTTTGCCTCGCAAGGTAGCTTCCTCTCCAGCAAGGTCAGCGTCCAGTGCCAGGGTAATATTATTGGTCAGTCTCTTGATGCCTTCCACTTGCTTCTCGGTCAGAGAAGTGCCCATTGAGCCAACCACATTTTGCCAGCGATTCTGATGAGCAGTGAGAACATCCATGTAACCTTCCACGATTATTACCAAGTCCTCTTTTCTAATAGCAGATTTAGCCTTGCCAATGCCATACAGGCTGTTACTCTTATCGAAAACTGGCGTCTGGGGAGAGTTGAGATATTTAGGAAGAGAGTCATCCAGGACTCTCGCTCCGAAACCAGTGACTCGACCCTGGATATCACATATAGGAAACATCAGCCGGTTGCGGAAGCGATCGTAACTACCTCCTTCCTCTTTCTCGATTACCAGACCAGCTTCTGCTAGCTCTTTTTCTGTGTAACTTTTGGCCAGCAAGTAGTTCTTAATGGTTTCCCAGGCATCAGGACTGAAGCCAAGACGGAACTCTTTGATAGTCTCGGGCACGATGTTCCTTTTTGTCAGATAGCTTCTCGCTGTCGCCCCTGTCTTAGCAGCGGAAAGTATATGGTAATAGTATTCAGCAGCTGCCTCATTAATCTGAAATAATCTCTCTTTCTTCTCATCTTCAGCCTTGCTTGGCGCCTCACGGGGACTTAAAGTCACGCCGCTCTTTTGAGCCAGAAGACGCAGAGCTTGGCCAAAATCAATGCCCTCCTTTTTCATAATAAAAGAGAAGATGTCGCCGCCAGTTCCGCAGGCACCAAAGCAATGCCAGCTTTGCTGCTCAGGAAAAACAAAAAACGAGGGATGTTTCTCGCTGTGGAAGGGGCATAAGCCTTTGAAATTACGCCCGGCTTTTTGCAGAGTAACATACTCAGAGACAAACTCTACTATATCTAATCTCTGTTTTACTTCTGTTATTACGCTCATTTAGATATTTCTTCGGCTAATCTTAGCGCATACTGGTCGGTCATTCCAGCTATGTAATCAGTGACTTTCCGTTCCTTACTATTCGGCAAAGTAGCAAATTCTCGAGGTAATTCATCCTCATGTTTCAAAAAATAAGAATACAAGAGACGTATGACTCTTACCGCCCTCGCCGCATCTTCTCCAGCCAAGCTAGGATAGTACACTTTGTCAAATAGAAACTGTCGAAGTGTGTTCGTTGCTCTAATGATGTCAGGGCTCATGCCTATAGTTGGCTTGGCTAACCTACCATTGCCACTAACTGACCAGGAGCAGTCTATTATGTCACAAACCAAGGCATTGATTCGCTGCGAATGCGTGTGCCCCAGAGTCTCTACTACCCGCCTGGGCAAATCAGTCTGGGAGATAATCCCAGCTCTCACAGCATCTTCGACGTCGTGATTGACATAGGCCACGATATCAGCTATCTTGCATATTTGTCCCTCTAAAGTGTGCACGTCTCCCCATCCTTCCCCCAGGATGTCAACCTGTCCCTTGGAATGATTGAGAATGCCATCTCGGACTTCCCAGGTAAGATTTAGCCCCTGTCCATCTCTCTCCAATAGATCAACTACTCTTAAGCTCTGCTCATTGTGCCTGAAGCCACCGTCATACAATTCGTTCAGGACCTGCTCGCCTATATGACCAAAGGGCGTGTGTCCCAAATCGTGTCCCAGAGCAATAGCCTCGGCAAGGTCTTCGTTGAGATTCAGAGCGCGAGCTATAGTTCTGGCTATTTGGGATACTTCCAGAGTGTGAGTAAGCCTGGTGACATAATGGTCACCCAAAGGAGCAATAAAAACCTGTGTCTTATGCTTTAGCCGACGGAAGGCCTTGGAATAGATGATACGGTCACGGTCGCGTTGGAAACTGGTCCTTATGGGGCACGGCTCCTCCCACCTCAGCCGACCACGACTGAACTTACTCTTAGCGGCATAAGGAGAAAGCGCTTCTTCTCTCTTCTCTGTTTGTTCACGTATATTGGGCTTGCCAACCATGGAATCAGTGCAATACTGCAAGTCAAGATAAAATCCTCAATTTATCGCAGCAGCTCCCTCGCGCCATCATTCGCGTTTCCTTTTGGTTCTTGATTTTATTCTCTTTTCCACCTCTGCGATATTTAACCTCGTTGACAGTACCACATCCGGGTTCAAAGACATCGAATCTATGCCGCACCTGACCAAATAGTCGGCAAATTCAGGGAAATCACTCGGCGCCTGTCCACATATCCCTATTTTTTTCCTCGGTTTGTGACGGTGGGCAGCATCTATGACTTGTTTCACCAGCCTTCTCACCGCCTCATTTCTTTCATCAAATATGTGTGCCACGAGTGCGGAGTCTCTATCCAAACCAAGGGTTAACTGCGTTAGGTCGTTCGACCCTATGCTGAATCCATCAAATACATCGGCGAATTCCTCAGCCAAAATCACATTTGATGGTATCTCGCACATCACATACACTTCCAATCCATTTACTCCTCGCCTTAAGCCAAACTCTTCCATGGCTTCTATCACGTTTCTCCCCTCCTCCGGCGTCCGGCAAAAAGGAACCATCACCTTGACATTGGTCAACCCCATCTCATCCCGCACTTTCTTTATCGCCTGGCATTCCAAACTGAAGGCGGGCTTGAACTTCCTGTCATAATAGCGGGACGCTCCTCTCCAACCTATCATCGGGTTACTTTCCTGCGGCTCATAATAATGTCCTCCGATCAAATTGGCATACTCATTTGTCTTAAAATCAGAAAACCGAACGATGACCTCGTTGGGATAGAACCCTGCCGCTATCTTCGCTATCCCCATCGCCAGATTGTCAATGAAAAACTCTCTCTTGTCCTCATATGCTGCGCTCTTCTCATCTATTTGTTTAATTACCTTTGCTAACTTCCCATCCTTGCTCGCTGCTTTCTTCAACTTATCATAATCTATCAACGCCATGGGATGTATGCCGATATAAGAGTTAATGATGAACTCCTCTCGAGCCAGACCTACACCGTCATTGGGAATTTGGCTTTGAATAAACGCACCGCCGGGAATGCCAAAGTTCATCATTATTCTGGTCTTGGGCCTGGGGAGCTTGGTCACTTCTACCTCATCTATTCGATATTTCAGCTTCCCTTCGTATATCCTGCCCTCGCCTCCTGAGCAATCTATCGTGACCTCTTTTGTCTCCTGCAAGACTTCCGTCCCATTGCCCGTGCCGATTACACATGGTACGCCGAGCTCACGACTAACGATGGCCGCATGACAGGTCCTGCCGCCTTTGTTGGTGACTATGCCACTGGCAATCTTCATTATCGGTTCCCAGTCGGGGTCTGTCATATCAGCAACCAGGACCTGACCGTTCTTGAATTTTTGGATTTCACTACTGTCTTCTATTACATGTACTTCACCTTGTCCTATCTTTGCACCCACCGGCTCCCCTCTAAGCAGTAATCTCCCTTTCTCTTCAAGCACATAGGTCCTCAGCGAAGCTAAGTCTACCTGCGAATGCACCGTCTCCGGCCGGGCCTGGACTACGAAGAGTTCTCCACTCATCCCGTCCTTTGCCCATTCAATATCCATGGGCACACCATAGTATTCCTCTATGATGCAAGCCCACCTGGCCAGAATCAAGATCTCATCGTCATCTAATGCGAACTGTCTTTGCTCTTCAACCTTGACCTCTTTCTGCTCCGCTCCAGACCCATGTCTCATGCAGACCAATTTCTTATCCTTCGTACCCAGCTTTTTCTCCACAATAGGTCTGAAACCTTCCTTCAAAGTGGGCTTGAAAACATAAAATTGGTCTGGATTGACGACCCCCTGTACTACGTTTTCCCCCAGACCATAAGCAGCAGTTATGTAGACCACGTCCCTGAAACCTGAATCTGTATCTATGGAAAACATAACACCAGAGCAGGCTAAGTCGGAGCGAATCATCTTCTGTACCCCCACCGAAAGATAGACACTGAGATGGTCGAACCCTTTATCCACCCGGTAGGATATTGCCCGGTTCGTGAACAAAGATGCAAAGCAGTCCATGACCCTTTCCAGGAGGTCACCTTCTCCGCGCACGTTCAAGTAACTCGTTTGCTGTCCCGCAAATGAAGCTGTAGGCAGATCTTCGGCGGTGGCACTGCTTCTCACAGCGACATCCACATTCTTTCCAAATCTCTCTTCCATCTTTCGGTAGGAAATTCTTATCTCCTCCTCCAACTTTTTTGGGCAGAGAGAATGTGCTATCAGATTCCTCAGCGTCTCGCCCCTGTCTGCCAAATTCTCCATATCATGTGTATCCAGGTCCGCTAAAGTGTCTTCGATTTTCTGGCCTATGCCTGCTTTCTCTATTACATACTTGTATGCCTCAGCAGTAATGGCGAATCCCGGGGGAACATTTACCCCTCTCTTAACCAGATTTCTTATCATTTCGCCGAGCGATGCGTTCTTGCCACCGACTAAACCTACGTCTTGTGCTCCAATTTCCTCAAACCATCTCACAAACTTCATAGCTTTTCTCCGATGCACAAAGTGTGGGTCGTATCCGCCCATGTCGTCCCAGCTAAATTTACCTCCTTGCTTACAGCCAGGAAAACCAAAAGGAAATATCCCATTATATCATGCTCCAGCAAGTTCAAACGAAGAGGCACTCTTTCCTCTCGCCCTTGGCTCTACTACAGCCGGTCCACTGCTGCATGAAAATTCCCTCTGCTGTTGCTTGTTCTTCATGGGGCCCCGCAAAATGCCATCGAGTGAATCAAGTGCCCCCTGAAAAACGGAGTCCTTCAGGGGTAACTAGTCTACCCTCCTGCCATCTGTTGAAGTGTCATTCTGACCTTCTCTTCTAAGCTCAGCCCTTCAGAATCTGGAAGCCTGGAGATAGCCTTAGTGGCTTCCGTTACAGAGTAGCCCAGGCCGGTTAAGGCAGCTATGACATCTACATGCTCCGGGGCCAAGGGCCAAGCCACTTCTTTCCACTCCTTTTCCAATTTACCTCTGAGTTCAACGACAAGGCGGCTGGCTATTTTCTTACCGATGCCAGGTGTCTGGCTCAGTAGATCAATATCGCCGCTGGTTATAGCCATGACCAGTTGCTCAGGATTCAAAGCTGAGAGGAGAGTTAAAGCCAGCTTAGCGCCGATTCCCGTGACGGAAATAAGGCTTTTGAACAAAGTCAATTCCTCGCTGGAGGCAAAACCGTAGAGGGAAATATTATCCTCCCTCACGTGGAGATGGGTATAGAGGGAAACTCTGCTCTTGACAGCTCCTAACTGGCTTGAAGTTGAGCTGGAGACATATACCCGAAAACCTATGCCGCCAACGTTAATGATAACGGAGTCTTCACCACGATATTCCAGTATTCCTTCTAATGTGGCTATCATTCCGGCGTATGTTCAGTAAGCCATTGGCTAAGGCGCCTCTGCTGAATGTGGCACATAGCCACGGCTAAGGCATCTGCAGCATCGCTGGGCTGAGGTAGCTCGGAGAGCCCGAGCTGGACCCTCACCATTTCTTGAACCTGTTGCTTATCGCTTTGACCGTAGCTGGTTATTTGCTTCTTTATCTTGGCCGGTGAGTAGTAGTAGATAGGCAATCCCTTGTTGGCTGCTGCCAGGATAGCTATAGCCTGTGCTTTCCCAATAGCGAATGCTGACCTTACGTTGTGGCCGATAAATGGGTCTTCAATGGCTACTTCGCCTGGTTTATACCTGGCGATAATCTTGCCTAACTCACTGTAGAGAGAGCGCAGCCTTTCCTCCATAGGAAGCTGCGCTGACAGATTGACTACCCCACAATCTACCATATGCATTTCCTCTTCACCATCCACCACACCATATCCCAAGTTTACAGTACCGGGATCAACGCCGAGAATGCGCATGTTAGGTTTGACTGCGCAGTCTTTCTAGAGTAGTATCGGGAAAATCCATATTGGAGAAAACACGCTGTACATCATCCAATGCCTCTAGTTCGTCGAGGAAATTCAAGGCTTGAACTGCTTTATTCTCGTCCAGTACAACTGTCGTTTTAGGCATTAGCGAGAGCTCCGCCGAAGCTACATGTTCTTTCTCCTCAATGACCTTTCTAACTTTTTCTAGATCCTCAGGCTGGGTGTAGATTTCCACATAACCATTTTCGGTCCTCACATCTTCGGCCCCGGCATCGATAGCCCGCAGCACTATTCCTTCGGCATCCGAGGCATTGCTTTCTACACTGATTACTCCTCTGCTCTCAAAGAGCCAGGAGACGCAACCAGTCTCGCCAAGGTTTCCCCCGTGGCGGGTGAAGAGACGGCGAACATCCTGAACAGTGCGGTTACGGTTATCGGTCAGGGTTTCCACCAAGACTGCTATGCCGCTCGGCCCATAACCTTCGAATGTCACTTCAGCTAAGGCCGCTGCCCCACCTTCACCGCTGCCTCTCTTTATGGCCCTCTCTATATTATCCGAAGGCATATTACTATCGCGGGCTTTCTGCACTGCCAAACGTAACCGGAAATTACTATCCAGACTGACTCCACCCTGTCGCACGGCAACTATGATTTCTCGAGCTAGCCTGGTAAACAGCTGCCCGCGTTTGGCATCAGCCGCTCCCTTCTGCCGCTTAATGTTTGCCCACTTAGAGTGTCCTGACATCGCTATCTCTATACTATTTTACCACCGCAACTCCTGAAAGGTAAAGCAAGATATCGTGTCTCGAACAACTTTGACCCGCTTTGTTGAAGGACCATAGTAGTGGAAGATGTCACCTGAGGAATCAAGTCGCTACAAAGATCCGGAGGCTATCGCCTTTAGTCCTTCTGTATAAGGTGCCCTTATTATGCCTTTTTCGGTGATTATGGCAGTTATGTAACCATGGGGAGTGATGTCGAAGGCAGGATTGGCTGCTCTTATACCTTTGGGAGCAATGGGTACTCCCCGGATATGAGTTACTTCTTCAGGATTTCGCTCTTCAATTGGGATCTGGTAGCCACTGGTCAGGGAGAGGTCAATGGTGGTAGTCGGGGCGGCAACATAGAATGGAATACCGTGGGCATTGGCCAGTATCGCCAGAGTATAGGTGCCAATCTTGTTGGCAGTATGGCCATTGGCGGCAATCCTATCAGCACCAACAATTACGCAGTCAATATCTCCCCGTTTCATGAAATAGCCAGCCATGGAATCGGTAATCAAAGTCACAGGGATGCCCTCCTGCATTAGTTCCCAGGTAGTTAGTCGGGCTCCCTGGAGCAAGGGACGAGTCTCCCCGACAAAGACGCTCACTTTCTTTCTCTGTTCCTTAGCAGCTTTGATCACACCCAGGGCAGTGCCATACCCGGCGGTGGCTAAAGGACCGGCGTTACAATGAGTGAGCAATGTGAAACCATCCTTGATAAGCTCGGCTCCTAGCTGGCTGAGCTTCTTGGTTGCGGTTACTTCTTCCTGGTGAATCCGCTTTGCTTCATTAATAAGTGACTTTTTTATTTCAGCAACGTCATCCCCCCGAGCAGTTTTCTTCATCCTGTTGATAGCCTGAAAGAGGTTGACCGCCGTAGGTCTAGACGCAGCAAAAGCTTGTGCAACCTGATTCAACTGTGCGAGAAAATCATCCTTGTTGGCTGTCTTTATACCTGATGCACCCAGAGCTATGCCGTAGGCAGCAGCCACCCCGATGGCCGGTGCCCCGCGAACCCTCATTTCCTTAATAGCGGCAACTACATCACGGTAATCATCCAGGTTGACGAAGATTTGCTCCTCAGGAAGCCTGCTCTGGTCCAGTATCCTTACTCTGCCGTCAAACCATTCTATTGCTCTGGCCATCGTCGCCGTTAGTATAATCCAAAGGGGGAAAGCAAAGGAAGTTTCAGATGAGCGTTTGCAATACCCTCCTGCCTTTGTGAGCGCTTCGGCTCTTATCATCCTGAGGAAGCGCAGAATCTAACCCCTCTCAGGGTGATAGCACAGACAACCTTAGGGGAGCCAAAATTTGATAGCCCGAAAGAATAATGTTATCTTTATCAAATTCATCCATCCGGGAGGCAAAGATGGCCAAGATTCATTTCATAGATGTCACCAATCGCGATGGCGTTCAAACTGCACGCCTCGGTCTATCCAAGCTGGAAAAGACCATGATAAATATGTACCTCAATGAAATGGGCGTCTTCCAGTCTGAATTTGGTTTTCCTACGACGAGACACGAATCGTTTTACCTTCAGGCGAACCTGGAATTAGCTGAGATGGGCGTCCTGAAACCCATCCGTTTAGGGGGGTGGATAAGAGCAGTTGTGGCTGATGTGGAAAAGGCTTTCAAGTTTGTTCCAGGAATTAGGCATCTCAATCTTTCCATTTCCACATCGGACCAGATGCTTCAAGGCAAATTCCAGGGCGCTAAGAACCGAGACGATGTCGTGAGCATGATGGTAGATGCCGTAGAAGCGGCTCGCGTCCATGGCGCCGAAAGCATAGGCGTAAATGCCGAGGATGCCTCCAGGACCAAAGTAGATTTCTTAGTTAGATTCGGCCTGGCAGCCAAGGAGCATGGAGCTCAACGTCTTAGATATTGTGACACCCTGGGCTATGACAACCCATTCACCATCTACGAGAGTGTCAAGACGCTAGCAGAGAATGTCGCAATGCCTATTGAGCTCCACTGTCACGGCGACCTGGGAATGGCTGTGGCTAACTCCCTGGCTGGAGCTAAAGGAGCTGTAGACGGTGGGCAAGATGCTTACATCAACACCACCGTCAACGGAATTGGAGAAAGAGCCGGTAATGCTGACCTTGTTGCCACAGCTCTGGCTATCACCAAATCCAGAGGATTCGCAGGAAAATATCAACTGGAAAAGCCCATAGACCTGACAAAAGCCTGGAAAATAAGCCGATTTGCCAGCTATGCTTTCGATGTCCCCATCCCCATAAACCAGCCGGGCGTCGGAGCCAATGCCTTTGCCCACGAATCCGGTATTCATGCTGATGGCGTATTGAAAGACCCCCAAAACTATGAGCTATACAGCTTCGATGAAGTAGGTAGAGGCCAACCGGAGCTTGTAGAGACCGGCAGGGAGATATGCTCGGGAGAATATAGCGGGATATCCGGCTTCAAACATGTGATGGGCAAGATTGAGGTGTCATTTGAAAATGCGGCGCGAGCTGAACAGATTCTGGAACTAGCAAGATATGCTAACGTAGAGGCGCAAAAACCACTGGTCGAGGATGAATTGCTCTTCATTGCCAAATATCCCAAAATTGCCAGGAGATTGTTGACGCTTATACCACCGGAATAATTCATCCTTGACATCAATGCTCATTCCATTGATAATATAGATGATTAGTTGCGGGTGTAACTCAGCCGTAGAGTGCTTGCTTCCCAAGCAATACCTGAATAGTCATTGGGGAGTATACTCACCAAAGCACCTGAGCACCAATAGCCATCCCAGCACTCACGCGGGAGTAGCTCAGTGGTAGAGCATCTGCTTCCCAAGCAGAGGGTCGCGGGTTCGAGTCCCGTCTCCCGCTCACTTCACTTCCCGTCATCATAACCAGCGAGCCAATTCCCAACTTCATGCCTGCTATTCCGCCACTTCGGCATCTATTTCTTTGCTTCAAATTCTTTCTTTGACAGGGATACAAAAATAATTGCCAGTATCCCCAAAATGTTCGATGGCAGCGCACAAATAGCCCCAGCTAACGACAGACCAAAACTCTTCCTTCTTAGGGCCGAGACGCCACCCACTATAGCTACTATACCCAAGACCAGACCAATCACCACAATACCTAGCAAAATTGGCCCGACAAATATGACACGCTCAGACCATTCCCCAGGGAGAAATGGTACCCCTTGAAAAGGCCGCAGACACCTCCCTATAAAAGCGCTCACCACTAAAGCCGTCCCTATGCCTCCACCAATTACCTGAAATGCCCCGCCTACTATGCTCAATACTCCGCCAGCAGTAAGCAATCCGCTCCTATGACTACCACTAGATTCCATTCCGTTTCCTCCTTATTCTATGCTAATGCCTGACAGCCTCAAGGTCCAGCCCACTAACAATTCTCTTATCCGGCAACTAGTACTCTATATACCCTTCGAACCAAAATCAAGCACCTTTTATATTCCGATACTACACTCAAAACTTCCGATACCACCAAACACAACCTTTCAAAATCCGCCAAAATGCGCTTATTAGTCAAGATATATGTATTACTTATATATAAGTTACTTATATCTTCTCTTCTTGTTACTTCTTCTCTTTCTTCTTCTCTCGCTTCTTCTCTTTCTTCTTCTCTCGCTTCTTCTCTTCTTTCCCTTCTCTTCTTCCCCTTCTCTTATCTTCTCTTCTCTTATCTTCTTCTCTTCCTTCTTCCCTTGCTTCTTCTCTTGCTTCCTCTCTCGCTTCTTCTCTTTCTCCTTCTCTTGCTTCTTTTCTTGCTCCTTTTCTTGCTTCTTCTCTCTGTCCTTCTGTTCTTCTTTCTCTTTTCTTCTCTTCTCTTGCAGTGGCTTGTCGCAAGCGACCGCCACCGCCTGTCGCTTTGCCCCGCAATGCCCTCAGAGGCACTTTTAAGCCTCTTACAAGCCTATCATCCACCCCAGACAATCTCTCTCTCCAGTTCACTCTACAGACTCCGTACTCTTTCCAAAACTTCTAACGTTTTCATGTCTCTACTTACCTTGACATTTTCCCCATTTCTGACATACTATAAAAGATAAGGCTTGGGAGGTCAATAGTCATTCCCTTTACTTACTTGCTTCCCAAGTAAGACGTCGTGGGTTCGAATCCCATCACCCGCTGTGGTGATAGCTATAAGCAATAAAGGCGCAGATTAGAAGATGAGGATAAAGCTAAATAATAGCCAGTTGGAAGGGTTAGCACGTCAACTTCCTTTCGAAGTGATAGTAGAAGACCCGCGCGATGTTAAGGGCCTGCTGGAAATATTAGGCCATAATATGCCCTGGGATGAAACGGGGCTTAACAAATTTGGCGATCCCCTCAGGAAGCCCAACAGGGTAACCTTCTCCGTGGAAGCAGTTGACGGAGGATTTGTTTGCGACATTCACCCGGCTTTCGCTATCTATATTTCCAGTCTCCTGACAGTAGAAAAATAGGCTGCACATAGTTTCACTAAATCATGGGCCGTTAGCTCAGCTGGTAGAGCACCTGACTTTTAATCAGGGTGTCGCGAGTTCGAGTCTCGCACGGCTCAATTCGTAACACCTCTTCCTCTGCTAACATTTTACTAACATCCGGCTACCCAATTTCAGTGTGTTGACCGGATTCGAATAGCTGGTCGAATCTCTGTGCTGCGGCTTTCTGAAGACCTGGCAAATAGAAGAAAGGAGGTAATGCGTCACCAAGGTACTGAACGAGGACAATTACTTGACATTTTATATGACAATATCTAGAATGTAGAAAACAAGCGCACTTGTATGAAATCAAGTGCTTTTGTCTAAGGGGAGGCGAAAGTGACTCGCACGAAAATGTTCTGTAACCAAATCCTGGCCCGAAGCACTAATTTGTTCCTGGTGGCGCTTTTGAGTATAGCTCTTGTCCTGGCAGCCTGCACCACTCCCGTGCAGACGCCGGCACAATATGTAGTTGATGACCTGGGAAGACTGGTTGCCATCAACGGAACACCCCAAAGAATTATCTCACTGGCTCCCTCCAACACCGAGATTTTGTTTGCCCTGGGTCTGGGAGACAAGGTGGTGGGAGTGACAATGTATTGTGATTACCCTCCGGAAGCCCAGGACAAGGAAAAGGTGGGAGATTACTACGGACCAGATATAGAGAAAATAATTGCTTTACAGCCTGACCTTATACTGGCCACTGATTTTCACAGATTTGACCTTATTCCCGCCCTAGAACAGCAAGGGTTTGCAGTGTTTGCTGTGGCGCCACAGACTCTGGATGATGTACTGGAAAGCATTCAGAAGATAGGAGAGATAACTGGCAAGGAAGCGGAAGCTTCGGAGCTTGTGAAGGGAATGAAAAGCAAGATTGAAGAAATAGAAGAGCAGACCAAAGCGCTTGAGCAAAAGCCACGGGTTTTCTATATGACATGGCATGACCCTATGTGGACTGTTGGCAGGAACACCTGGATTGACGACCTGATCACTATAGCCGGCGGTGTGAACATCTTTTCTCAATACTTCGAGAGTGGTGCCATGGTCGAAATTGAATGGGTCATCTTCCTCAACCCGGAAATAATCATCGCCAGCGAATGGTCGTATGACTGGGCACTCAATGCAACTGAGCTTGCCAGCACCAGCGCCAGTCAAACGGGAAGAATCTATACATTCGATGATGACTTAGCTCAGCGCCCAGGTCCCAGGCTGGTCGAGGGCCTAGACTGGTTTGCCTATCTTATTCACCCCGAGATATTTGAGGAGCCAGAGGACTAGCTAAGTGAAGGCCTTTTCTTCCTGGAGCGGCGGTAAGGAATGTGCCCTGGCGACGTATAAGGCAATCTCCCAGGGGCATGAAGTCCTGTATCTGCTCAACTTTATCTCCGAAGATGGCGAGAGGTCTAGGTCCCACGGGACTAAAGCCAGTGTTTTAGCTTTGCAAGCGGAAGCTATTGGCATCCCTCTCATCCAGGTGAAGACGTCATGGGAAAATTATGAAGAGAACTTTAAGAAGATTGTCAGAGAACTCAAGAACAAAGGTATCGAAGGAGGCGTGTTCGGCGATATCGATTTAGAAGAGCATCGTGAATGGGTGGAGAGGGTGTGTGGCGAGGTCAGGATAAAGGCGTTGTTGCCCCTCTGGGGAGTAAAACCAGAGGAACTAATTGAGGAATTTCTTAAATTGAAATTCAAAGCCATAATAGTGGCCACCAGGCTAGATGAGAACATACTAGGAAAGGTTATCGACAAAGCTCTGGTAAGGCAAATCAGCAAACTTGGCTCCCATCCCTGCGGTGAAAATGGCGAATATCACACCTTCGTCACCGAGGGACCCATTTTCAGAAAAGCAATCAAGGTTACCAGAGGTGAAAGTAAAAAAATAGATAACGTATGGTTCTGGGAAATCTCGGCTGAGTTACAATAAAAGGGGACTGAGATGAAAAAGAAAGGCTTAATTCAAATCTATACCGGGACCGGCAAAGGAAAGTCCACCGCCGCTATTGGACAGGCAGCCCGCGCTGCCGGCCATGGTTTCAAGGTCGGCTTCGTCTCTTTTTTCAAAGACCCCGAGGCATTCGGTTACGGTGAATACAAATCGCTGGAGAAGCTAGGGATAAAGACCTTCCTTTTCGCCAAGAAACATCCCCACTTCTACAAGGAGCTGAATCCTGACACTGTCCGCCAGGAATGCTCCAAAGGGCTGGAATTCATCAAGGAGCTATTCCAGGACCCGTCCTGGGATATGCTGATACTGGATGAGATAAACATTGCCGTGCGCGACGGCTTTCTGAAAGAAGAAGAGGTTCTCTCTCTTCTGGATGCAAAGCCAGAAGAGTTGGAGCTTGTCCTAACCGGTCGGGGCGTTACACGGAAGATTATGGAAAAAGCAGATTTGGTCAGCGAGGTGAAGGAAGTGAAGCACCCTTATAGTCAAGGAGTGAAAAGCCGGGAAGGTATTGAATATTAGAGGCTGTTCAAAAATGTAGTGCGAGGCTTTAGCCTCGCGCTGCACGACCCTAAAGGGTCGCACTACAAAAATTTGGAGGTGAAGAGCTTCAGAAAATGCCCGCAAATGGACGGAAAATCAAACAGCCTCACATATATTAGAAAAGATGGCACGTACTGTATCTGAGGTATTTACCGAGCCCGTTATTCCTTTTGCCATTCGCTGGCAAAGTAGAGTTTACTCTTTATTCGGGCTTGCGGCACTGCTGGTAGTGGTAGTCGTATTTGCCACTGCTCTGGGAAGCGTTCATATACCGTTCACCACTACTTTTCAAGTCCTCCTCTCTCAACTCCCCTTCGTTCACATTACGCCTTCTTCTCCCGAAATTTACGGGACGCCCTTGAGCCTGGAGATTCTAAAGACGATAATCATTGACATCCGGCTGCCACGCATCTTTTTGGCCGGTTTAGTGGGAGCCGCTCTGGCAGTAGCCGGAGCCACTTATCAAGGACTGTTTCGCAATCCTCTGGCTGACCCCTATCTTTTGGGTGTAGCCTCGGGAGCCGGACTGGGGGCAACCATTGCTATGCTTACTCCTTTTACATTAGCGTGGATGGCTTTTGGGGCTGTACCACTATTTGCCTTCATCGGCGCTATAGGTGCCGTGGCTGTGGTTTATTCGCTGGCTCGTGTCGGCAAAACTCTGCCCGCCACCACGCTTATCCTGGCTGGAGTAGCTCTAAGTGCTCTTCTAGCCTCCATCACCTCCTATCTCATGACCATTTCCGGTGAAGAACTACATGGGATTGTATTTTGGCTGCTGGGTGGACTTTACCTGACTAAATGGTCTGAGGTGTGGACGGTCCTCCCTTGTGTATTAG
>Ga0315555_1000581_pt1 | contig 25961 bp, 18 predicted proteins | sample SalMarSW160380MG_FD_202113 | JGI IMG/M metagenome (GOLD analysis project Ga0315555, IMG submission 202113) | Salt marsh sediment microbial communities from the Plum Island Ecosystem LTER, Massachusetts, United States - Salt Marsh Sediment SW1603-80 ... | reverse complement strand
CTCTCCAGGCTTACGGAAAATTAGTTTGCCTGTTCTATCCTGAACACGTGTGACCACGCCATCAAAGGGGGCCTTTAATTCTAATGCCTTGCGTGATTCTAATGCCTCAAGTGCCGCCAGCAATTCGTCCTTTAGCCGCTCCTGAACCTTTGCCGCATTGCGTATAACATCGAGAGCATTGTCCACCGGAGGTATGTATAGTTCCTGTTTTGCATATTCATCCTGTCGCTGAATCGCTTCCTGAAGGTCTTTTTTTGCCTGCTCAAGCATTTGCTCGTTCTCGGCAATCTTTTGTGCCAGAGTGTTGTATTGGACCTTTGCTTTCTGCAATTCGTAGGGCGTGACGGCTTCCTGCTTGAGAAGATGCTGGGTGATTTTGACTTCCATAGCAAGGTCCCCCAGCACTATTTGGTCGGATGCGAGCAGCGCTTTCAACCTTAGTATTTCAAGTCTTGCGTTCTCAACGTCCACGGCAAATCTTCTCATATCTGCAATATGGTTGTTTTCTCGGTCGGATTTGTCGGCGAGGAGCGTATCTTTAGAAGTGTTTAATTGAGCCAGCAGGTGTTCCACTTCTGCCTGAATGGTTGCCAATTGAGCTTGTATTTGTTCGGACGTCATTTCATTCTCGAGCACAGTATTTATTACTGCTACGGTCTGGCCTTTCTTGACCTCACTAAACAATTCAACGGGGATGTCTGTTATTCGCCCGGAGGTTGTAGCGGCGACTTGGTATATCTGACCTTCAGCTATGCCGATAACTTCAAAACGTTTGGCTCTCTGGGAAAAGAGCCCAACCACGACTGCCACGACCGCCAGCCATACTACGACAGGCATCAATCGCAGGTATAAACGGCCAACCGGGTAGTTCTTGTGGCTTATTCTTTTCATCTACGGGTTAAACCTCCAGCAACTGTTCCTGCATTGTGAGACTGATGTTCTCTATGCCCTGCACTTTTTCCAGGTCAGTTAGCATCTGTTCATTTTTAGAGGCATTTTTTATCATAAGCTGGTATGCGTGTTCGACTTCAGACCTGCCGAAGCCGGTGTCTTGCGCTGATATAAGGGTGAAGTTGCTGCAGAAACGTTTGAGAATAGCGATAATTGGGTGCTGAGGCCCAATATGGCCTTTAAAACTAAACCGCAAAAAACCGTTATGCGGCTGGTGTGTGCCGAAGCTGGTCAGGTGCAGATACAGGGCTATCAAACTCAAAATGATTGTGCCGATGATGGCCGTGGCGTATCTGTGTGAGCCGGTGGCCATTCCCACGACTAACGCACAGAAAATAAAGGCAATGTCACGAGTGTCCTTGATTATATTACGGAAACGTATAATCGCCAGGGCCCCCATTAGTCCGACTGCGGTGATGATGTTATTGCCGATGACCGTCATAACCATTGCCACAACCACGGTTATCAGAATCAACGATTGCACGAAGGACCTTGAATACGACAGGCCGCTGTGTGTGGCGTAATAGATCCAGGCCAGGAACTGGCCCAGGACGAATGCCAACAGCAGTGACAAAAGAATACTTGTGGGGCTGAAAACTCCCCCTGTCGAAGGTGTCTCTTCCAGTATTTGCCAAATTCTATCCATCGTTATTGCCCCCTAATTGCGGTGCGCAGAATCCCAGTATATGAGATTGTTGAATTGAAGTAGCATACTTTGATACCGACTCCTGTCTTAAATCGAATGTCTTGACCATTTGATTCAGCCAACCAGGGTATCGAGCGGTGAACTTAATCTCCAGAATGACTTTGCCTAAGGTGTAAGAGTGGTGCTGCCAGCCGGTGCCGCCAATTTTTACTTCCGGCGTTCGAGTCACTTTATAACATAACTCACGGTCAAAGGTTACTCTTACTCTGTTTTCCAGAGAGCTTTCGAAGGCCTGCCTCATATAGCGGACAAGTATCATTGGCCGGGCATTGATGCTTTTCATATAAAACTGGAACTGTTTCAGCGATTCTTCATCGATGGTGTAGTCCTGCGGTGGTAAAGACATTCCTGATAGCAGGTTTTCGATATTGTCGTGCATAATCCGGCTCCGGCTTTTAATAATGATAGTGTTCACACGACGTTTAATCTCAAGGAAGCAGGGGTATTCTGGTTCGTCGGTATAACCGCGGATGCGCAGCTTAAATCGATTTTTCTGTCCTGTCATACTTTCTCGGGCGAGCTGTAAATTGTCGGAATCCAGGTAGAGACTGACAATGGGATAGCAGCCGCTTCGCTGTAATTTGCAGTAACGGTCCGGTTGTAAGTATGGCCGGATAAACTGAGCCAGCGCCTGGGCCTTTGACTCATTTATAATATATTTTATCTCATGCCGGCAGCCAAGAGTACGGTCGACGTACTTTTGCTGCGTTTTGTTGATGTCAATCTTGTTTTTACGCGAAAATAGGTCGGTGCTTTGCTTGTCATCCAACTGTGGTGTTTTTCTATCAGACATAACTTTATATTATGAATCCCCCTAAGTATTCAAAGCAAAAAGTTAACCTATTTTGTTACAAATGCTTATGTGTCCTAAATCTTTTCAGAGAACGCACATTTTAATAAGATGCGCAAAAAGCCACCTTTCGTAACGTGTGGTATGCTCTTTTATAGCATAAAAACCCTATCCTTACGTATTTTAACATATTTAACCTGGTTAAGTCAATACCTTTTTATTATACAGGAGATATCCAGAAATATGAAATTGGATTTGTTTGATATGGCCGAGTGTAATCAAAGTCATAGCCGGATAATATCGGGCGTATAGAAGCTTAGCCCGTGTGTTTGTGTTTTGCTCTTAATAATTTACCAGCCGGGAGTTGGAGGAGACGCAGACCAATTATTCGGGTCGTTGCCGCTGTGATACTGGTCAGTATTCACCCTATGCAGCGAGTCGCCAAATCCATCCGCTGCTTCCGGCCAGGGTGTGCAATCACTATACAGGACCTCATCTACTATCACCCAGGAAATATCAATTTCCGGCGGGTCTGGGGCCTGCGGCCTTTCCAACGCCAGTCGCTCACCGCCATTGGAGAGATTTCCCGACCAGGGACCAACAATGTCAACGCCTGCAGTAAGCTCACCTGTACCATAAGCTGCCTCAAAGGCATCAAGACGGCTGGTCTCTACAGCCGGGTCGAAACCAACGATAATCAATCGGCTACCCGAAGGTATAGACTGACCCGACGGGAAGGTGTAGCTCACAGCGTTATCCAGACGCCAGCTGCCCACACTATTTTCTAAAACTATAGTTGAATCTGTCGGATTGTATAGCTCAATATACTCGTCGTTAGTGTCAACCGGATGATACATAATTTCACTGAATACTATATCTAAAACAGGATTCGCATTGGCACTATCTCTCGATGGTGACAGACAGAACAGGTAATTTCCACCATCGGGATATCGGCCGAGAGAAACATCGGCTTCCTGACCATTAAATTCGATAAAGTCAACTATGCGGTCGCTGGAATTGTCGGGCAGATAAGACAGGATAACCTCGTCCCCGGCCTTGCTCAGGCCGAAGCCGTCCTCGCTGCAGGGGTCCTGGTGAAAACCGGTTACTTCGTCGAAACTGACCCAGTTATGAGAGCCCACGACAACAGAAGGAAGTGCCCATTTCTTCAGCTTATCTTTGTCATCGCTGAGATACCAGTCGCCGTTTAAGCTGACGGATGAGCCGCTGGTATTGTAAAGCTCTATCCAGTCGTTGGAGGTATGTGGGGGCACACTGTAATCGGTATGTGCCATAACTTCGTTAATGACAACAGAGGCCGGCGGCGACGGGTCGTCTGCACCGGGAGAGCCATTCATATATGTGCTGGCTTGCCAATTGCCACCATAGTTAAGAGACCCTTGCGGCTCATCAGGTATGGCTGATGTCAAAGGCACCAGCGAATGGCCAGTACCATCAGCAGATTGTGGCCAGCCCCTGCCATTATTGTACTCGAAATCTGTTATCGGACCGTTCCACGTATCAAGCAGAACTACATTTTCACCTGCGTTGTCGAATTTGCCGGAGTATTGACCGGCAATCCTGCTTGATAAACCACTGCCATAACGCGACTCAAAGGCATCCTCGTTCCTGACCACAAGTACAAAATCTCCGGGTGCAATAGAAGAAATCGCACTATCGTTGAAATCAAATGTAATGCCGTTAGTAAACGATACGTAAGTAAGGTCGAGCGTCTCATCGCCGATGTTCTTCAATTCGATATATTCGAATTCATCATTATCAACATTCAGCTCACCTTTGGCAGTGTTTGCAGCAGCAGGATTGTACATAAGTTCGGTTATACGCAGATTTTCGAGTGTGCCGACCAAAATCGGATCGCCTGCAGTAAACTGGTTCGGGTCGGACCAGTGGCTCCATCGGCCGGTGTTGTCTTTCATTCGGCTGCGAACGCGATACATCCTGCCGGGTCTGACCAAGAAAGCCGGTATCTGTATTGTCAACTGAGAAGAATTGGTTATATCAGGGCTCTCCCACAAGGTTTCAATCTCATATTTGCCGCGCCTGACCCTTTGCAGAGGCAGCGGCTCCGAGGGCTCTTCGGAGTAAGTAGCTTTCAAGGTCAAATCAATGGATAAATCTGAGCTGCCTATGCTTTCATTCAAAGTGTGCACTGCTATGATATTCGTACCTTCGACGAAATAGCTGTAAGGTGTCAATAAGGTAACATTTTCCCAGCTCGCCTCTCTGTAAGTTTGGCCGGTAACGCCATTCCACGCCTTAAACTCGCTCGAGCAATGCGGCCTTGCTACTTCCGTCCCATTAATCCAGATAATACAGCCGTCGTCAACATAAACATCCAAATCAAACGACTCAATATCATCGAGATTCGTAACTTCAAAGGTCTTTCGAAGATAAACCGTCGTGTAATTATACCGCATAACAGGAGATTGCTGCGATAAATCAGTATTGTCATCGTAATCGCCGTAACCTACGCTCGTTTGGCCGACCTGCCATAAGCCGTCATCGAATTCCAGATACATCCATGCCTCTACAGGGTCGGATGGTTCTGCGCTAATAGCCCTGTAATAGTTCCATATCGACTCGGCCTCGATAAGGTCGATTGTCTGTTGCCCTCCGGATGGAGGAGGCGGAGCCGTGTAAGGAGCTACTTCTGCGATTCGCCATTTCATCGCAGCGAAGGTGCCGCTGCCCTGTGGGTCGCTAAATGCGCTGGTCTGGAAATGCAGGCCGTTGGTCGGGTAATTGGGACCACCGATATAAGTAATCGTCGGCGTATAGGGAATATCTGCGTCTGCCGCCTCGGCAACCAGTCTGTGCACGCCGTAACCATTAGGGTTAAAGGTCATCGGAAGGAAATCGCTCATGCCGGTCGGGGTCAGATACTTTTTATAATATTGAACCATATAATCCCAATTGGGGCTGTTGCCCGGCTGTTCAAAGAACTCATTATACGAATACCAGCGACCGCCACGGCCTTTCGCTATTACCCGCGGATGGTAATCCCACTTGGCTCGGTCAGCATCAGCAAACCGCAGACCATTGTATGAATTGGCAATAACGGTCGCCAGCTCATCAACCAATTGGTCGGTCTGCCGCCAGCTGTAATTATCGTTATCAAACAGCAGGTCGAGCAGTTCGCGGGCGCGGTTTTTGTTGGCAATGTTGGGGTCGCTGTAAGAGAGGCACCACCACCAATGCTCCCACTGCCCCCTCCAATCCATCGCGTCAGAATGCGGCCCCCACTCGTAAGTCAGGTCAAGGTCCCAGGGAAGAATCGACCACTTCTCACTATCAGGATGGTGATAGTATAGGCAGTTATACTCATTCCAGGGGTCGGAATTATTGATTGCAATGCCGATGTTTTTGAAGCTGTAATAGCCGGGCAGGTCGAAATATGTCTCATACCATGACAGCGGCTGAATGGGATTGGTCTTGTTCAATCCGGTGCTGGAGCTTATAAACCAGTCCACATCGGAATTGTTCGCTACTTGAGTAGGCCCCTGGTTGCGTTTAATGCCGCCGCCGTCCATTTTATAGATGCTGCCGTCAAGTAAATCGTGGTCATCAATGAAAGCTCCATCGGTGTGTTCAAGCGCAATATACAGACCCCAGAAGTCGCCGTCATACTGGTCGGCTCCGGGTTCGGAAGCATCGTCGATGACCCGCAGGTGGAAATAATGAGTATAATCTGAAGGAACACCGGCCATATTATAAAGCCGATAGCTCATCGGCTCGTTGAGCAGCATTCCGCCGGTTCCTATATCACCGCCTCCGGTGTCATGCGGATACCGCCACCACGGACACGCCCCGGTGCTCACGCTCATTACGTTCCATTTGGATTTATATTCCTTGCCGTAGTCATCTTCCGCCTGAAAATAATGGCCGCGATTGAAATTAAACTTCCACTTGTTTTTACCCCACACGTATGTTGCCCACATCCCGCGAATGACATAACGGACATGGTCATAGACCTTGCCGTCGTAAACAATCGCTCCTGAAAACCAATACGGAGGGTTGTTTTGGGGTTTATTATAACTTTCATTCCATTGGCAGTTTTCCACATCGATGGCTCTTGAGAGCAGATGATACACCGGCAGAGAGGTGAGTACTTCGGTGGTGTAGGTTACGCCGTCACCGGTCCAGGATGGCACGCCATTATAAACAAAATACGCAAAGTTCGGCTGAGGGTCGTCGGAGTAAGGAACGGTGACGCTGCGAGCGCCGGTATCTACTGCGACAATTCGGTAACGCACTAATCGTCGATGTGTCTGTATGACTGCAGAAATCTGGACGGTATATGTATCGTCGTCCGCCTCTTCATCGCCGTTAATTCCGTCATCGTGCATTGTAAGGTCATTCCAGCCGGTTTCATAAGAAGGATTCGGTATGGTGGGCGAATCAGTCGTTGGATAATTGGGCAGCGTCTTGGGAATATAACTGCCGGGGTTAACAAGCTGATACTTTAACGTAACCGAAGCAACACCGTCGCTGTCGGTAACTTTTGCTGTTATTGTTACAACCTCATTTGATTTAGGCCGCTTGGGTGTATGTTCAACCTGGCGAATGCACGGCGGATTGTTGGCCGCATAGACCTCCGTATTAGCCGCACCGGGCGTCGGATAGGCGCTGCGCCAGTTGCCGCCAAGGTCATTATCGAAGGCAGGATTGACAAGCTGTATAGAATGGCCCATACCGAGGTGCGCACCATCATCCGGAACAGCATCACCTACTGTCGGCCAGGGAAAACCAAGCTGATAATCCACCTCATCAACCTCTTCTCCATTGGCGTCGCTAAGCTCTATAGTTTCGCCTTCATTATCGATATTGCCGATAAACGGCCCTTTGACCAAGGCAGCAGGTGTGCCGTATTTGCCGGTTATGGTAACATCGACATACGCCGGTGCTGGGTCTTCAGCCACAACTATATAACTACCGGCAGCGATGATTGTGCCGGCGGGAAAGGTATAGGTAATACCTCTGGTGAACTGCCAGCCGGAAATATTGACATCCACAGTTGTTGTGTTGTGAAGCTCGACAAATTCTATAAGCTCGGTTTTGAGGTCCGGATTATAGTGAATCTCATTGATTACTATTGGGGGAGTACCTTCTCGATACCAATTATTAGCCAACAGGGCAAGGTCAGCCATATCTACATCGTCGTCATCGTTGAGGTTGGCTGGATTATCCGGTCCGTCCAGCCAGTGCTCTATAAAATGTCCGAGGTCGGTGAAATCAACTTTGCAGTCGCCATTCAGGTCGCCGACCGGACAGCCGGCTGAATCGGAGCCGAACAGACAGACGACCAGAACCAGGCTAAAAAATGAGATTTTTGTCGTCACGGATATCTTTTTATTTTCTCTGTTCATTGGTTTTTTTCCATCTATTGGCCGATAGCTTATTCTTTATGAGTATATATTCTAATTTTTCTTACTTATTCTATCTTAACATATCTTCGTAGCTTATTCAACGTATTTTTGCCTAAATTGGCCAACTTTATGGCTACAGACTGAATCTCGAATTGCTGATTACAGGTTTATAAACTCTTTTAGGGGACCTTACAGGTTCTGGAATCTTTTACAATTTGAGGATAGAATATCAATGCAATGTCTGTGATGTAATTGAGCCTTGCCGGGAATGTTTGCAGAATTGGCTGCAAATCGATGTTAAGGAGCCGATAAGTGAATGTATTTCGCTCGCAGTATAATCCCATAATAGAACCGAAAGACATCAGGCCTTCGAGTGAAGGTTTTGAGGTTATTGGCGTTTTCAATGCCGGCGTTGCTCGTTTTGAAGATGAGGTTATTCTGCTTCTTCGAGTGGCGGAAAGGCCGATTAGCGACAATCCGGACGTCATATCAACTGCTATTTTCGATATAGACAGCAGTAAGCTAATTACAAAGCAATTTTCAAAGAATGACCCTGAAAATGATTTATCAGACTCGAGGTTGATAATAAGGCCGGAGCAGACGTATTTGACCTCGATATCGCATCTCCGTCTTGCCCGCAGCAGCGACGGCATTAACTTTGAGATAGAAGATACCCCTGTTATATTCCCGGCAAACTGCTATGAGACCTTTGGCATCGAAGACCCGAGAATCAGTTTTATAGAAGGAACATACTATATCACTTATGTTGCGGTTTGCCCATTCGGGGTAACGACTTGTCTGGCATCGACGAAAGATTTCAGCTCTTTTGAGCGTCACGGTATTATCTTTTGCCCTGAGAACAAGGATGTGGTGATTTTTCCTGAAAAAGTTGGGAACAAATACTATGCACTTCACAGGCCGGATTCGCCTTTATTTGGAAAACGCGATATGTGGATTGCCCAGTCGCCTGATTTACTATGTTGGGGCAATCATCGTTATCTGATGGGGCCTTGTGCCGGCTGTTGGGACGAGATAAAAATCGGCGCAGGTGCTGTGCCTTTCAAGATAGACCGGGGCTGGCTTGAGATTTATCACGGTATTGCCAGAAACAACCGCTATTGCCTCGGGGCGGTGTTACTGGATAAAGATAAGCCGTGGAAAGTTATTGCAAGGTCGAGCGAACCTGTTCTTGGACCACAAGCCGACTATGAAGTCGAGGGCTTTTTGGGGAATGTGGTGTTTAGTTGCGGCCTGCTCTTTGAGGAAGATAAGCTGAAGATTTACTATGGCGTTGCCGATACCGCTGTCTGCTATGCAGAAGTAAATTTAGTAGATATACTTGACAGCTTGCGCTTGTAAAAAAAATCGGGGAGACAAGATTCGAACTTGCGACCTCTGCGGACCGTAAATCCACAGTTAGATAAAGTTGCATTTTCTATTTTTCTGGTGGAACAGTTAATTCTGTTGCTGTCTGAATTCCTGAAGCCACTTCCGAAATTATACCCAGTCTGACATATATCGGATGAACCATTTTTTTTAAGTCAGAAAGTTTGCTTGCGAAGATGATAGCACCTAAAACACACGAGACGCCGCCTATGATTAAAGTATTTGGCGCGCCTAAACTACTCGCCAATCCGCCCGCTAATAAACTGCCAAAAGGCGCTGTGCCCATAAATGCCATCGTATAAAAGCTCATAACACGACCACGTTTATCATCATCAACGATGGTTTGTAAAATTGTGTTGCTTGAAGCCATCTGCATTATCATTCCAAAACCGGTTATTAACATCAACACTAAAGAAAGCAAAAAGAGACGAGATAAAGAAAATGCAATGAGTCCAAAGCCAAAGACAGCCGCAGATAGAGGAATAATTTTCCCAAGCCCCAAAACACTTTTTCTGGACGCAAGATAGAAAGCGCCTATCAGAGCGCCTATACCTGAAGCTCCTATAAGAAAACCGAAGGTGTGAGAGCCGCCATGAAGTGTCTCCTTAACGAAAACAGGTATAAGCAACATATAAGGCATTCCCATTAAACTCACTAATCCAAGTAACAATATAATGGACCTTACAGGCGCAAAACCAAAGGCATAAGAAAATCCTTCCTTCAGCCCTTGCAAAACATGAGTGTCTCGGTTTTTTACTTCCCTTGAAGTAACTTTCATCATCAACAGAGATACAATAACAAAGAGGTAGCTTAAGCCGTTAAGGAGAAAGCAGGTTCCCTCGCCTGTGGTAGCGATTAATGCGCCTGCTACGGAAGGACCAAGCAATCTTGCACTGTTAACCATCGAGGAGTTTAAAGCAATTGCATTCCCCAAATCTTCTCTATTTTCCACCATTTCTACTACAAATGACTGTCGGGCCGGCATATCAAAGGCATTAACAACACCAAGAAATATACCTAAAAGTATGATGTGCCAGACCTCAATAGCTCCGATGAAAAAGAGAAACGCCAGAGCTAAAGCTTGTATCATAGCCAGTATTTGAGTAGCAACCAAAATGTGCTGGCGATTCCATCGGTCAATTAGCACTCCGGCGAAAGGAGCTAACAGAAAGGCAGGAATTTGACCGGCAAAGCCAACCACACCTAATAAAAATGGCGAACCGCTAAGGCGATAAACCAGCCAGGGCAAAGCTATTCGCTGCATCCACGTTCCAATCAGAGAGATGCCTTGTCCACCGAAAAAAAGTCGATAGTTTCTATATTGGAGGGAGCGAAAGATGATTTTAATCCCTTTTAGCTCATTAGTATGATATTTATCTGATTCTATCTTCACCGAAGATTAGCTCTTTTCTCGGACACAATTTTATCTGACTTAAAATAACTGAAATACATCGTTAGAAATTATGTCTTTCATATTAGCGAAATTGATATTTCTAATGGGGTAAAAAAAATCGGGGAGACAAGATTCGAACTTGCGACCTCTGCGTCCCGAACGCAGCGCTCTAGCCAAACTGAGCTACTCCCCGGCAAAACAAATTAACTAAAGTGAGCTAAAGTGTCTAAAGTGAACTAAAGTTGAAAAAAATTCAATAACTTTAGACATATTAGGCACTTCAAACTTTAGGCACTTTGGTTCATAACTATAACACATCGGCCTGTAAATTGCAAGCTACAATAGATTTACAGGGTCTATATCTATAGCGACCTTAACTGTCGGCCGGACAGGCCCTGCTGCCCGTAAATCGGCAAACAATCGTTGTATATGCTCTGCATGGGGGGCCTGAATGATTATCTGCATCCGGTGAAAATGCTGGATTCGGCTTATCACCGCGGGCATCGGGCCTCGAACAACTGCGCCTAAGTTATCACGTTCGTTAATCCAGTCTATCTTCTCGCGCATTTTCTTACAGGCGGTTTCAAGCTTGTCGAAATTCCTGTCCCGCATCGAGATAGCTGCCAATCGCCAGTAAGGCGGCAAATTGCAGGCATTGCGGTGTTTTAATTCCTCTTTGACGAAGCCGTCAAAGTCTCCTCTTAGTGCGAATTGTATGGCCGGCTGGTTTGACAGGAATGTTTGAACGAAAACTACACCCTTTTTCGCGGAGCGTCCTGCCCTTCCGGCTACCTGGGAAATCAGTTGGAATGTCCTCTCGTTCGCCCTGAAATCAGGCAGGTAAAGTGAGGTATCGGCGCTGATAATGCCCACCAGCGTTACGTTGGGAAAATGCAGGCCTTTGGCTAACATCTGTGTCCCGGCTAATATGTCGATTCGCCCTTCGCTGAAGTCTCTGAGGGCACGGTAATAGTCTTTGCCCCGCATAGAGTCGCTGTCAATCCTTGATGTCCGAGCTTCAGGAAATTTATTGGCTAATTCCTCTTCAAGTCGTTGAGAGCCGAACCCAATCATTGCCATTGTCTTGCCGCAAACCGGGCATTTTTCAGGCACGAGCGTCTGCGACAGGCAGTAATGGCACATCGCATAGCCATAGCTTAAATGTTTTCCGGTAACTGTTCTCATCTGTTGGCCGCCTGTCGTCTTTGATTTATGAAAAGTAAGCGCAACATCGCAGTTGCGGCAGTGAAGGGTGTGCTTGCAGGATGGGCAAAATACAAAATTGCTGTAACCGCGTCTATTTAAGAGCAAAATTGCCTGCTCTCTTTTTGTCAGGATTTCTTTCAGTCGCTCGGCCAGCGGCTCACTTATTAAATCAATGCTCTTCTGCGTCACCTCGCCCTGCCTTAAATCGACGAGCTTCATTTCCGGCATAGGCAGGTCCATCACCCTTTTCGGCAGACGAACGAGGTTGTAGTGTTTTTTACTTTTGCAGTTAGACAATGTCTCCAACGATGGAGTAGCACTGCCTAAAATACAATGCGCATTTGCAAGTTGTGCTCTTTTTATCGCAACATCTCTGCCATGATACCGCGGAGCGGTGTCCTGTTTGTAGCTCGGCTCGTGCTCTTCATCGACAACGATAAGTCCTACTTTCGGCAAAGGTGCGAAAATCGCCGAGCGGGCGCCGATTACGACGTCTGCCTGGCTGGCTTTTATCTTTTGCCACTGCACGTTTCGTTGAGCAGCGGTCAAGGCCGAGTGCATCACAGCTATTTTTTCAAATCTTGAGCTAAATCGCTGAACTGTCTGCGCCGTAAGGGCAATTTCGGGAAGCAGCACGATTGCGCCTTTGCCCTTTTGCAAAACCAGTTCGATAGCCCTTATATAAAGCTCGGTCTTGCCGCTATCGGTAACGCCGTGTAAAAGCGTTACGCCGAACTGCTCTGTTTCTATCTGGTTTTTGAAATGAGTAAGCGCCTTTTGCTGGTCATCATTGAGGATGATTTTACCCTCTGTTTTTATTGCCATTTGTGTCGGAATAGCGGGTAATGATACAAGGACTGTTTTCCCAAATACTTTAATAATTTGTTTTTCAGCTAATTTTTTTATTGGTTGGTTTGTGCAGCCGAGGGATTCTAAAACATCCTGCAATGGTAAGGCCGTTTCTTTATTGAAAGCCCCCCTGCTTTGAAGAAGATGTGCGATTTGCTTTTGCTTTTTGCCCTTTAATTGCTTGGTAGTGTCTTCAATGTCGGCGGCGCTAATGGCAATATAAATGCACCTTTGAGTTTTAACTCCGGCTCCTTTTTTCACCGCTGCCGGCACCATCGCAGCCAGGACCTGACCCAATGGGCAGACATAATAGCTGCTAATCCACCTCGCTAATTCCATAAGCTCAGAATTCAGCAGCGGTTCCTTATCAATTATCTTTTCAATGTGCTTGAGCTTGAATTTTCTCTCCGTCCTTTGTGGCTCTGTGCCTTTGTTCCTTTGCTCCCTTTCTACAACCGCAACACAAAAACCCACCTCAAGTCTATTTTTTCTGCCAAATGGCGCCTCAACTCGTTGCCCTGCTTTAATCGGCCAGATTTCATCCGGCACAAGGTAATCGAACTCTCTGTCCGCCGCCGTCTCAAACGCCACGCGTATAATATTATGACAGGCCGTCTTATCGGCCTGCTCGGTCTCAAACAAATTGGTTGTTTGATGTTTTCTCATTACCTGCTGGTTTAGCCCTTGCGGGGATGGCTGGGTTAACAATCCGACAAACTGATATGCCGGACTGTTATCCTGTCCAAAATTCATCAGCAAAAAGCACATTTTCCTTCATAATCATCGAAAAGTCAATCCGTTAGTCGGACTAATCTTTTGCTTTTGCACTTATGGGATGGGTAGGTGCTTCAGCAAATTTTTTTAGAAAATTGGCGGCTGCTGTCGAAAGAGTAATAGAGATGAATAAAAATTGCTCATTTATGCTGCAGGTCTGTTATCTGCTTTTTGTTTTGGTCTTTGCCGGCTGTGCCGAGCCGGTCGGCTATCCGGAAGTCGTCTCACAACAAGCCGTCCTTAAGCCGGTGCCTTCTTTAATCCTGCCCGAATATCGTATTGTTGGCCAATCCGTTCGTAAGCAGCCGCTTCTGTGCACTATCATTGGCAACGGTCAGGACGTAACCTTAGTCCTGGCGACTATTCACGGCAATGAGCCGGCGGGAACGCCTCTCGTCAGACATTTATCAAAATATCTCCAGCAAAACACGCAGTTATTAGAAGGTCGAAAGGTGGTGCTTTTGCCTGTGGCCAATCCCGATGGTATGGCCTACAACACTCGTTTCAATGCCCGCGGCGTGGATTTGAACCGTAATTTCGCATCGGGCAACCGTATCAATAGTCGAGAGTTCGGTTACAATGCACTTTCCGAGCCGGAGGCGCAGGCCGTCGAGCAGCTCATCCGCGAATATGAACCTGACCGAATTGTCAGCATCCATCAGCCGTTGGCCTGTATCGACTACGACGGCCCGGCTTATTCTATGGCTAATAAAATGGCTCAACATTGTGATTTACCTGTTAAAAAAATCGGCGCCAAGCCCGGCTCACTCGGCTCGTATGCAGGATTGACTCTTGGCATCCCCATCGTAACATTCGAGATGAAACAAAGTGATTCATCGCTCGGTTCGGATGCACTCTGGCAAAAATATGGCCCCGCCCTGCTTTCAGCTATCACATATCGGGCTACGGCGGACTCCGCCCCGACGAGCCCCCAAACCTACGTAGCGAAATAGAACCAAAAACCCCGAGGCAAGCCTCGGGGGTTAAACAGACCCTGAGGCAGGCCTCAGGGCTAACGGTTGCATATCGGTAGATTCGCGGATACCATTTGTCTTATGGGAAAGTTGGTAGGGTATATGGTAACGTGGACAACTTATGGAACCTGGCTGCAGGGCGATAAAAGAGGATACGTGCGGGAGGGAAAAATACTGCCCTCGGATAAAGGACTCGAAGAAGCAAACAAAAAACTGCAACAGTCCGGGCTTGTTCGGCTAACAACCGAGCAGAAAAAGGTCGTAGAGGATGTGATGCTCAAAGAGGCAGAGCGAATCGGGCAGGAGATACTTGCGCTGGCGGTTTACTCGAATCATGTTCATCTTGTGGTCAGCAAAGACGATGAGTCAATAGAGAGTACTGTGTCCCGGTATAAAAATGTGTCAACTTGTGCCCTGAAAAAAATGGGATTAACAAAAAGGATATGGACGCGCGGTTTTGACAAGCGTTTCTGTTTCAGCAGTGAACAGCTCGAGCAGAAAATCAAATACGTTCGCTGTCATCGTCAAGATGGTTTTCGCCACGACAAGACCGGTTAGCCCGCAGGCCTGCCTGCGGGTGAAGAATTGAAAGTTGTACACCCCGAAGCGGGCTTCGGGGCTAACCAAATCTGCTAATTTTCCCGTGAAATCCGCGCAATCTGCAGTTAAAATATAATATCCGTATTATAACTGGTGGGCTTAAGCCCACCCTACAAATTCGTATATCTGTGAAATCTGTGGCTAAAAATGGCGATATTCAAAATAAACAAGGAATTTAATCCTGCAGGCGACCAGCCGCAGGCGATAGAGCGGCTCGTGGAGGGTCTGCAGGCCGGTAAGAGGTTCCAGACGCTTATGGGCGTTACCGGAAGCGGCAAGACCTTCACGATGGCCAATGTTATCGTGCAGCAGGACCGCCCTGTCCTGGTTATATCACACAATAAAACCCTGGCGGCCCAGCTCTATGAGGAGTTCAAAGAGCTGTTCCCCGAAAACGCAGTCGAATACTTCGTCAGCTATTATGACTACTATCAGCCCGAGGCCTATATCCCGCAGAGAGATATTTACATCGAAAAAGATGCTTCTAAGAACGCCGACCTTGACCGGCTGCGGCTTTCCACCACCACCAGTCTTTCGGCGAGGAATGACGTTATCATTGTCGCTTCGGTCTCGTGCATATTCGGCCTCGGTTCGCCGGAGGATTATAAGGCCAGCGTTGTGGGTATTCGGACAGGCGACAGTGTCGATAGAAATGTCCTTCTCGGAAGATTGGCTGATATCCAATACAGCCGAAACGATATCGACTTTCAAAGAGGGACATTCAGGGTTCGCGGCGATGTAGTTGAGCTGCACCCATCATACGAATCTTTTGCCGTTCGCATTGAGTTTTTCGGCGAAGAGATAGAAAAGATAAGCTATATAAATCCTGTATCAGGTGAAATCCTGGCTGAGGAAGAGCAGGTTTTTATATATCCGGCTGAACACTATATTATGCCTGCTGAAAGGATTGGCTCAGCCGTGGATAGTATAAAGGCCGAGTTGAAGGAGCGGCTGGCAGAGCTGCAAAGCCAGGCGAAACTGCTCGAGGCGCAGCGTCTTGATGCAAGAACGAGATATGATATCGAGATGATTCAGGAGGTCGGCTATTGCAGCGGCATTGAAAATTATGCCAGACACCTCTCTGGTTTGCCGCCGGGAGCAAGGCAATATACGCTGATAGACTATTTCCCGAAGGATTTTCTTTTATTCATCGATGAGTCTCACGTTGCAATTCCGCAATTGCGGGCGATGTGGGCCGGTGACAGAAGCAGAAAAGAGGTCCTTGTCGAGCACGGCTTTAGATTACCAAGTGCCCTGGATAACAGGCCGCTGCGCTTCGAGGAGTTTCAGGAGAACTGGTCCAAAGTCATATTTGTCTCTGCAACGCCCGGGCCTTTCGAGCTGGAAAAATGCAATAACGAAGTTGTCGAGCAAATCATAAGACCTACCGGCCTTATAGACCCAGAAATCTTTGTGTATCCGGCCGGCAACCAGGTTCCGCACCTGTTGGGCGAAATTGAAAAGCGTGTCAAGGCAAAAGAGCGAATGCTCGTTACCACACTGACAAAGAGGATGGCCGAGGACCTTGCCGGTTTTATCACAAAGAAAGGTTTTCGCTGCCGGTATCTGCACAGCGAAATCGATACAATCGAGAGGATTGAAATACTGCGTGATTTGCGTAACGGCCAGTTTGATGTGCTGGTGGGGATAAACCTGCTGCGTGAAGGGCTGGATTTGCCGGAGGTCTCGGCAGTTGCCATTCTCGATGCGGACAAGGAGGGCTTCCTGCGAAGTCAGATTTCGTTGATACAGACCATCGGCAGGACCGCACGAAACATCAATGCCACTGTCTTTTTATATGCCGACACGGTTACCAAATCTATGCAAAAAGCTATTGACGAAACGAACAGACGGCGTAAAATTCAGTTAAAATACAACAAAGAGCACAATATTACGCCTGAAACGATAAAGAAGGAAATCCGTAATAGCTTAACCGAACAGATAAAGGCAAGAAAAACCGCCCGCAAGGCCATTCGCTTCGGCGAATCCGAATATGATAAGGTCCAGCTGGCTTCGCAGATTGAGCAGGAAATGCTCGAGGCAGCAAAAGAGCTTGATTTTGAACGGGCAGCTTTTCTGCGGGACCAGCTGCGAGAATTAAAAGAGCTGCCGGAATTGGTTCTTGTCAGCTCACGGAAAAAGAAAAGAGACTTTTTAGCAGAGAAAAAGCAAAAAATGCGCAGAAAGAAGAAGCCCTGAGCGGTATATATTTGGCTTTTTAACCTTTGGTGGAGTTCGACTATCAGATGAGAAACAAAAGAAAAATACTAAAACTTGATATGATACAGGCCCTGCCGATTATAAAAATGGCAATTGAGGAGGACCTTGGGCAAGGTGATATGACAAGCGAGCTTCTATTTAAACGCGAAACAATTGATAAAGCACATATTGTGTCGCGCGAGGAGATAATTGTTTGCGGGATGGATGTTGCCGGAGAGATTCTCAAACATTATGACGAGCGGCTCAAGTTAAAGGTTCACGTCAAAGACGGCCGGTCCGCCCACGTCGGCTGCAAGCTTGCTACCATCGAGGGGCCTTTGCGTTCGATGCTCAGCGCCGAACGCGTCATGCTCAATTTCGTACAGCGTCTCAGTGGTATCGCCACGACGACCGGCAAATATGTGCGAGCCATTCAGGGCACAAAAGCAAAAATCTATGATACTCGAAAAACGCTGCCGGGATGGCGAATTCTCGAAAAATATGCAGTTCGCTGCGGCGGTGGACATAATCATCGCATAGGGCTTTATGACGGCATATTGATTAAGGACAACCACCTGGCACAGCTTGGAAGGAAATTCCAGCCGAAACTTAGAAAAATCGTTTGTGAGGCCAAAAAGGTAAAGGGCGTCAAGTTTGTTGCCGTGGAGGTTGACCATGTCGATGACCAGTTGAATTACGTCCTTGAAATTCCGGGCATTGATATTGTGCTGCTTGACAATATGGGGCAGTGGCAGTTAAAACACGCTGTCGAAATGCGAAATGCAATGCGCGGCAAAAGCAAAAAACCGCTGCTTGAGGCATCGGGCAATATTACGCTAACCAGCGTTTCGGCTATCGCTCAGTGTGGCGTTGATAGAATCGCCATCGGTGCAATCACTCACTCGGCAGCAGCGGCTGATATCGCTCTCGACAGGTAAATGCAACTATGGTAGGGAATAAACTGCTGAACCCCGATAAAATAAAAGCAAATCTAAAGACGAAGCGTATCGGCAAAAAAATCCTCGTCTATAACAGCACTTCGAGCACCAATGATATTGCTGCCGAGTATGCAGTGAACAAAGGAAATGATGGCCTGGTGATTTTTGCCGAGGAACAAACAGCCGGCCGTGGCAGGAACGGTTCGAAATGGATTGGCGGTCGAGCAGAGAGCATCCTCTGCTCTGTGATACTGACAAAAATCAATAGCAGCTCCGAACTGTTGAGTCTGGCTACAGCTGTTGCCGTTGCTGAGACTATCGGTCAAAACGCAAAAATAAAATGGCCGAACGATATACTCTTAAATGGGAAAAAAACAGCCGGTATTTTACTTGAATCGAAAACCTGTGACAGTCATACCGTCTATATCATTGGGGTAGGCATAAACTGTCACCAGAAGGAAGATTCTTTCCCGCCGGAGCTACGGACGGTTGCAACAAGCATAGGCATTGAAAGCAAAAATGTATGTGATAGAATCTCGCTATCAAAGAGATTGCTTTATTCGCTGGACCACTGGCTGGAAACCTTAAAAGAAGACGGCACTGCAATAATTGAAAAATGGAGTGAATTGAGCACTTTGTTAGGTCAAAGAATTACGCTTGTTTATGACGGAATTGATTTTACTGGCAATTGTATTGGGGTTGACCCTGAGAAAGGCCTTATCTTGCAGCTTGATACCGGCGGCGTGAGAATGTTTGACGCTGCGCATACCAGCATCTTAAAATAATTCAAAAAGTGTCATTATATATGAGGTTATAGAAATGGCAGACAAATTCGACGTTGTAGTAATAGGTAGCGGCTCGGGCGGCTACTCAGCCGCTATCAGATGTGCACAAAGAAAGGCATCAGTGGCACTTATCGAAAAAAGCTTTATTGGAGGAACCTGCTTGAATTGTGGATGTATCCCGTCGAAGACCCTGCTCGCATCGGCTCATATATTGCTTTCAATAAAGCAAGCTGCGATGATGGGAATTGACGTTGATACGGCTTCACCTAATTGGCAAAAAATGCAGGCAAGAAAGGATGCCGTTGTATCGGGTTTTCGCAAGGGCCTGACAGGGCTAATCCAGGCCAACAAAATAAAGGTATTTCAGGGCATTGGAATTGTTACCGCACGAAATCAAATCGAAATTGCTTCTGATACCGCCCCGGTGCAGATACAGGCGGATAAAGTAATCCTCGCCACCGGTTCACAGCCGATTCAGCTTCCGAACATAGCCTTCGATGGCCTGACTGTTATCAGTAGTAAAGAGGCCCTCGAGCTACAGCAAATTCCGAAGTCAATGGTCATTGTGGGTGGTGGAGTAATCGGCTGCGAAATTGGCTGTGTTTATGCTGCTGTAGGGACGAAGGTAACTATCGTTGAAGCGCTCGACCGGTTAATACCGATGGAGGACGAATGGGTCGGCCGGTTAATGGGGCGGGAATTAAAAAAGCTTGGGATTAATTGCCTGACTAATCAAAAGGTAACTTCGGTTGAAAAAGATACCGGCCTGGTGAAAGTTGCTTTAGAAGGTGGCCAGACAATCGAAACAGAAAAGGTTCTTGTTTCGGTTGGCCGAAGACCGGTTATCGACAGAGAAACTGTTGAGTCACTTGGCCTCGAGATGTCCGATTATGCGGTTAAGGTCAGTAACAAAATGGAAACTAACGTTCCCGGCATATATGCTATCGGTGATGCCGTCGGGACGACGTTTTTAGCTCACGGTGCATTTGCTGAAGCCGAAGTTGCAGCGGCTAATGCTACAGGCGGTGATGAAAAGATGCAGGACTACTCACTTATACCGCGTGCCGTCTATACATTCCCGGAGATTGCATCCGTCGGAAAAACTGAACAAACCTGCAAAGAGCAAGGCATTGATATTTCTGTCGGCAGGTCGTTCTTCAAAGCCAATGGCAGAAGCCTTGCCCATAATGAAACCGTCGGAGAAATCCGTGCAATAAGAGATAATTCGACGAACAAAATTGTCGGTGTTACAATGGTTGGTGCTATAGTAACCGAGCTGATAGCAGCAGCCCGAACATTCATCGGCACTTCTGAAAAAATCACTGATATCAGTTTTCCGCACCCTACGGTTTCCGAGGTTCTCAAAGAAGCCACCGAGGATGCTTTTGCTCTAAGCGTGCATAATCCCCCGAAAAGCTAACTGCTTCAAATCCTTATACTTATGAAAATACATAAAAAGTCCTATAATTATTTTATTTTTCTTGATATTCTACCCACTCTCATTATTATTATTATAGTATTAGGTATTTGAATTATTGAAGTAAGGGCACTAAAACTTAACAGAAAGGAGGCGAATGGGCATATCTAATGTGTTAAAGTGTTGGACCAAGAATTAGTATTTTTCAGTTAAGATTTCGAATCAGGGAGGATTAGTAATGAAAGTGAAAAGGATTTTATTTGCCATTACAGGATTAGTTGTGGCTGTTGCTGTTAGTGTGCAGGCTGAGCCGGATTTATCAGGCATCCTGAATCATATCTACGGTGCTGGCAACTGGGAGCCATACGACGCACCTGATGAGTACTGGACATATTTATGCCCGGAGTCTGGAGCTGGGGCCGAAGCACAGGCCAGATTTGCCGGGGCGCAACAGGATTTTGGTTTCATTTCCGGTGTAATTGGGGGCACCTTTCAGTCGCTGTTTGATGTTACTGCTTCCGGGTATTTGTCTGGCAACCCCTCAGCGGCAGTTTCAGTATTACAGACAGGTAGTATCTTCAGGTTTGCAGATGACCCTTCTTGCCACCCTTTATGGAGTTCCTCGGCAGGTGATAATAGTGACGGCGAGGACCATATGAAGACATATCGTATTACCGACAGTGCTTGTGGTGTTGGCAATTATGTGCTTGCGTGGGAAGACCTGCCTAGTTTGGGTGATAAGGATTACCAGGATCTTGTTGTTGAAGTGTGCGGGGTCTATCCGATTCCCGAGCCAGCTACGGTTTTGCTGCTTGGATTAGGTTGTCTGGCTTTTAGAAAGAGATGCAGGGCTTAAACTGATACGGCATTTGATTCACGAATCAAGGGCTGGTATTACCAGCCCTTTTTTAATTGTCTATGCAAGCTCTGTATTTGGAGATAAAGTCGTGAAATTTGCTCAATCTGATGTTACAATTGAACCAATGAAAACTGTTGAAAAAACAATAAGTTCGCCTTTGCGAATTTGTGATTGTGGGTTGAGCAACTACCGTAAATCTCTGCGGCTTCAGCACGAGATGCAGGGGAAAAGACGCATAGGTGAAATACCGAATACCATCTTGATTGTTGAGCACGCCCCTGTCATTACTCTCGGTGCCAGGCAGAGTGCAAACAAGTTGCAGGCAGGTCGGGAGGAACTGGCAAAGCGGAATATCGATGTAGTTGAAATCCGAAGAGGCGGCGGCACCACTGCACATAATCCTGGGCAATTAGTCTTTTACCCAATTCTAAGTCTGCGTGAATTAAACCTTGGCATCAATGAATACATTAGAGAGCTCGAGGAAATTGGTATTAAGCTTCTTGAGCAATTAGGAGTGAACTCTCAAAGACGAAAAGGTTTCCCGGGGCTGTGGGTAGGCGATAAAAAGATTGCTTCTATCGGCGTGCGTGTCTCAAAATTTGTTACCTATCACGGTATGGCGATCAATATTCAAAATGACCTTGGTATATTCGATTTCATTATCCCGTGCGGCCTGGATAACGTAGAAATAACTTCCGTTCTGAAAGAAACCGGTAAACAACACGAGATGAATAGGGTAAAGGAAAGATTGAAAGAGTTGCTTATAAAGAACTTTTCCGATAAGCGCGATTTCCCTCCGACAGTTCAACGCAATACCAAAGTCAGATTACCATCCTGGCTTCGCAGGCCCTTACCATCGGGTGAGACTTTCAAACATACTGAGCAGGTATTAAGTTCGCTGGGTCTGGAGACTATATGCAATAGTGCGAATTGTCCCAATCGAGGCCAGTGCTGGGCAAGGGGCACAGCTACGGTGTTGATTTTGGGCAGTATCTGCACGCGAAATTGTAAGTTCTGTTCGGTAACCGTGGGCAAGCCAGCCCCGCCTGACCCGACCGAACCGGAGCGTTTGGCTGAAATGGCAAAGAAGTTGGGTTTGAAATATCTTGTAATTACCAGTGTCAATCGAGATGATTTACCGGATGGAGGCGCCGGTCATTTTCATAACTGTATTAAAACAGTAAGAGAAGACTGCCCGGATGTGAATTTTGAGATACTCACACCTGATTTTCGAAATTGTCAGGAAAAAGCACTGAGAATTTTGCGGGATGCCCTGCCATTTGTGTTTGCTCACAATGTTGAAATGGTGCCCTCTCTGTATCCAATTGCCAGAGCAGGCGGGAATTACCAAAGGTCTCTCGACTTGCTTAAAATGGCCAAAGAGACCTGTAGTAATATCCAGACCAAGTCCTCGATTATGCTCGGACTGGGAGAAACCGACGACGAGGTTGAGCAGGTATTAAAGGATTTGCGAAATGTCGGTTGTGACAGGATCACAATAGGCCAGTATCTGAAGCCGTCGAAAGAATCACTTGATGTAGTCGAATATATCCCCCCTGCCGGATTCGATTTATGGGGGCAGAAAGCAATTGAATTAGGATTTTCCTGGGTCATCTCATCACCGTTCGCTCGCAGCTCGTATTTTGCAGAACGGCAAGATTCCGTATAGCAGTATATTCAACCTCAATTTCTCCTTTTTTATTGGACTTTCAAGACGAATATCATTTTTTGTGTCCTTGTGTTGTTTAGCTTTTTTGCCCTTATGGCGAATGTTTTATATATTTTAATTGGTGCTATAGAAGTTGCCTGGATTGCGTTAAGTTGGGGTGTTTTTCCGGTGGGGAGAAAGTGAAATCCGCAAGAAAATCAATCTGCCTTAATCGCCGAGGCACCGCCTTGATTATATCGATGATGTTTGTGCTGATATTCTCTGCCCTGGCTGTCTCGATGGTCTCGATGTCCGGCGTCAATTTACAAATCGCCGGAAATCAGCACAAGGTCAACTCTGCCCTTTCGGCTGCCGAGTCCGCCCTGGAATGTGGAAGATTCATTGTGGCCAACACTCCTTTGCCGAGTACCCCAATTAACATAGTAACTACCGCCCAGGCCGACCAGGTTTGGAGTTTACTTTGTGAACAGGTTCAGGCCCAGCCCTGGGTTGCCGGAGAGGCACAGCAAACAGAGAGCGAAATAATAACGCCCGCTGTGAGCTTCGGGGCGGCAAATGCTTCTTTTCAGGTTAGATTTTATCGAGAAGACACTCATACTATTAAGCTCGAGGGAATAGGAACTGATGGGCAGGTGGAAAAGCAGGTCAGCATAGATATGGATATTACGAAAGATAACGAGGTCTTGAATTACGCCATTGCCAGCAGAGGCCGAATGTGGCTTACAGGCGATACGACTATTCACGGAGATGTCTTCAGTTCCTGGGACCGTCTCGAGATATCACCTTATAATATGACCAGTGACTCAGCTATATTGGGGACGATTAATACCGTCCTGGAACTGGAGCAGATTGACGAGCAAAGCTACCAGTTGGAAACACTAAACGAAGATGGTTATCCAATCGATGCTAACGGCGACCCATTAGGGACTAATTATGAAGACCGTTATCACAGCCCTTACGACGAAATCCAGGCCTATCATGAAGGTATTAACTATGGTCAGCCATACGAGGATATTCCCGGAATGGATATATCTGATTATGACACTGATGGTTATAACGACGGCCTGACTAATATACCGTCGTGCCCGACTGAGTTAAGGGAAGTTGAGTACTTTCCGCACGCAGCAGGCAATTATAACTACCCACGTGACGGGACGCCATCCCATACTTCAAACAGAAAGCTGACCAGATACGTTTATGAAAACCAGACTTTTAGTAATGCGCGTCTTCCTGATAATTATAATGCATTATTCAGGAATTGTACTTTTGAGAATGTCCTGTATGTCGATTGTTACAAAAGCGGCAGTACCGGCTATAATAACGTTCGGTTTGAGAACTGCGATTTCAAAGGCGTGATTGTAACCGATGTGCCTCAGGCATTTAAATGGCAGAATAATTGTCTTTACTTCACAGGTGAGGCATCTTTTAACAACAATTCCGACATTCAGGAGGCGACTATCCTCGCACCGCACTTTAATGTCAATCTCGGCAATACCAACCCTGAGCAGAATGATAACAATGTGCTCACTGGTGCGATTGTCGGCGGGATTGTTGATATCCGCGGCAATGCACAAATCTATGGGACGATTATTTCGATGTGTGATACGACACAGTGGAGCTCGGGATATGTAACCAATATCGGTGCTACATTGGATGACGGCGGTTCTGAAACGACAGAACTGGGTGATATTGGTGTCATTAGCATTACGCCTGAAGAGGATAAGATGCTGCCCAGCGGTATCACCAGCCCAATCGTTATTAAACCTCAGCAGGAAACTTATTCGGAAGGAGTATGACCTTTGAATTAGAAATATGGGTAAAACAAAATTCTTAACTAATTCGAATAGGAAAACAGAATGAAAAAGCTCATCTTAAACATAATGCTCGCCGCGATATTCCTGACGGCGCTATCCACAGTCGCAGTAAATGCTAACTCGGCTGTCTTTGTCGGCAATAGAATTATTTACCTCGACGATGACCCCAATGAGCCGCAGCCGGAAGCTGTCTTGAACTGCTCTGATGATGACCCGAATGAACCTCAGCCGGAAGCTGTATTTAGCTGCTCCGACGAGGACCCGAACGCACCCCAGCCCGAAATTATCTAATTCAGGCAAATGTTATATTACTGGTTCGAGATGCTGATGCGGTTTCCTTATCGCTTATGATATAGCTCTGGAAACATTCACCACATCTACCATCTCAGCTACATTATGGACATGGACGCTTAAACTCTCCTCCAAGGTTGACGCTTAACTTCTACTTCCTTCACTCAATATCTGCATAATCTTCTGCTTTAGCTCCGGCAGGTCTTTGTGCAGGATTTGCCATATAATCTCAAGGTCAATGCCGAAATATTCATGAACAATCCGGTGCCGCAGCCCTACAACCTTATACCATTCTATTTTTGAATATTTTTCTTTGAACTCATCCGGCAGCCGGTTTGCAGCTTCTCCTATAATCTCAAGATTTCTGACAACAGCGTCGACAGATTTCTGGTCCTCTGAAAAGGCATCAAACGACAGGTTTTTGATATATTGCTCGATTCTGTCAATAGCCAGATTGATGTCATTCAGCAGTAATTCAATTGGTCTTTTAGACATAAATCAGTTCCGGCTCAATGAATTTGAATGCTTGGGAAGTAACTGCTCGGCTTGAGACCAGGTCAACCGATGCCTTGAGTGATTTTTCGAGTCTTTCGGCAAGGGTTACGAAATCCAGGCCTATTGACGGGTCAACCTCGACAAGTATATCTACGTCACTATCTTGACGCTGGTCCCCTCTTGCGTACGACCCAAATAGAGCCAGTTTGCGGACTTTAAACTGTTTTTGCAGTCGTGGCTTGTCTTCGGCGAGGGTTTTAAGAATTTCTTCTTTTGTTATCATAGTATTTATATTCCCGGAATTTACCTGTCATTATAGATTCTGAGCCGCAGATAGTCAATGCTTTTAGCTTTGAATTTTTAGTTTATTAGCTATATTCAACACTTCCACCATTTCAGCTACGTCGTGGACGCGGACTATCGATACTCCTGCCGCCACACATAGAGCAACCGTTGCAGCGGTGCCGAATATCCGATT
>Ga0315555_1000579_pt1 | contig 25980 bp, 32 predicted proteins | sample SalMarSW160380MG_FD_202113 | JGI IMG/M metagenome (GOLD analysis project Ga0315555, IMG submission 202113) | Salt marsh sediment microbial communities from the Plum Island Ecosystem LTER, Massachusetts, United States - Salt Marsh Sediment SW1603-80 ... | reverse complement strand
TCCCACCCTATAGAGGTAAAACCTCTCTTCACTCTCCTTTATGGGGGGGGAAATAGAGTATAAAGAGGTGAAACCTTTTTGGGCGGGTGGGTATGGGAAGATAGAGAACCGTTAAAAAGCGGGGAGGCTACAAAGAATAGCAATGGCTCATAATATAACATTAATCCCCGGCGACGGCGTCGGGCCCGAAATCAGCCTGGCAACAAGGCGGGTGCTTGACGCCACCGGCGCGGGCATCAACTGGGAGCTAGCCTATGCCGGAGCCGACGCCCGCGAGCAGCTCGGCGAGCTGCTGCCCAAGGCCACCCTGAAATCAATCAGGAAAAATAAGGTCGCCATCAAGGGGCCGGTGACCACCCCGGTCGGCGCCGGCTTCCGCAGCGTTAACGTCGCCCTGCGCAAGGAATTAGACCTCTACGCCTGCCTCCGCCCCTGCAAAATCTATCCCGGCGCGCCGACCCAGTTCAGCGATGTCGATATTATCGTGGTCAGGGAGAACACCGAGGACCTCTACAGCGGCATCGAGTTCGAGGCGGGCAAGGCGGAGACGGCTAAATTGAGAAAGCTGGTGGCCGAGGCGACGGGCGATAAAGTCAGTGAGGACTCCGCCGTCAGCCTCAAAGTGATCTCCGAGAGCGCCAGCCGCCGCATCGTTAAATTTGCTTTCGAGTATGCCCGCGCCAATAAAAGAAAAAAGGTCACCGCCGGCCACAAGGCCAATATCATGAAGTTCTCCGACGGCCTGTTCCTCAACACCGCCCGGGAGGTGGCCAAAGAATATAACGATATCGAGTTCGAGGACAGAATCGTCGACAACCTCTGCATGCAGCTGGTGCGCAGGCCGCAGCAGTTCGACGTGCTGGTGCTGCCCAACCTCTACGGCGACCTCGTCTCCGACCTCTGTGCCGGGCTGGTGGGGGGACTGGGACTGGCTCCCGGCGCCAACCTTGGCGATGAGATAGCCGTCTTCGAGGCCACCCACGGCAGCGCCCCCAAATACAGGGGGCAGAACAGGGTCAACCCGATGTCAATGATGCTCTCCGGGGTGATGATGCTAAAACACCTCGGCGAGGTAAAAGCCGCCGACAAACTGGAGAAGGCTATCGCTCAGGTTATTGCCGAAGGCAAGAATGTCACCTACGACATGAAAGCCAGCGGCGCCGTGGGAACATCGCAGGTGGCCGACGCCGTAATTAAAAAGCTTGAGGGGATAAAATGACCAGCAAAATCAGCATTATCGGCGCCGGAAATGTCGGCGCCACCAGTGCTCAGAGAATTACCGAGCGGGGCTACGCCGACGTCGTCCTGGTGGACGTTATCGAGGGGCTGGCCCAGGGCAAGGCGCTGGACATACTGCAATCGGCAGCGGTGATCAATTTCAAGACCACCATCACCGGCACCAGCGACTACAAAGATACCGCCGGCTCCGAGCTGGTGATAGTTACCGCCGGACTCTTCCGCAAGCCGGGGATGACCCGCGACCAGCTCCTGGCGGCCAACGCCGAAATCGTCAGCGGGGTCATCGGTAAAGTAGTTAAATATTCGCCGCAGTGTATTATCCTCATGGTCTCCAACCCGCTCGACGCCATGACCTACCTGGCGGTTAAAGCCAGCCGGTTCCCCCGAAAGCGGGTGGTCGGCATGTCCGGCGTCTTAGACAGCGCGCGCCTGAGCACCTTCATCGCCAGCGAGCTAAAGGTCTCACCCAAAGATATTTCCGCCTGGGTGCTGGGGGCGCACGGCCTGAACATGGTAATTATCCCCCGGCTGACCACGGTCAGGGGCAAGCCGCTCACCGAGCTATTGCCTAAAGAGACCATCGACAGGCTGGTGGAGCGCACCGTCCACGGCGGGCGGGAAATCGTCGACCTGCTCAAGATGGGCAGCGCCTTCTACGCCCCCTCGGCCGGCATCGCCCGCATGGCCGAGTCAATCGTCCGAGATAAAAAAGAGACCCTGCCCTGCGCCGCTGTCCTAGACGGGGAGTACGGGATTAAAGACAGCGTCATCGGCGTGCCGCTGAAGCTGGGCAAGGGCGGCATAGAGCAGATAGTTGAATTTGAGCTTTCCGCCGAGGAGAAAAAGCTCTTACATGATTCGGCGGAGGGGATAAAGGCGCTGATAAAGCAGATGGGGTTAAAATAGGGGCAAAATCCCCCTTAGTCCCCCTTTACGAAAGGGGGAAAACATATAAACTGGGGTGGGGGGATAAGGGGAGGGATTAGACCAGTTTTTAGAGTAAGTTTAATTTCCCACCCTCCCACCCTACATAAGTGATACTTCTATCAGTTTCTTCTTGGGGGATGGGAACTGTTAAGAGCTTCTCCACCCACGGGGTGGGGGGAGAAGGAGAGGTAAAAATGGGGGTGGGGGAAGAAAGTTCCAGAAGCGGAGCTTTTGTGGGCGGGCGGGTATGGGAAGATAGACAAAACTTTAAAAGTGGGGTGGGGCAAAAAGGGCTTTAGCCCGTTTCCTTAAAGGGCGGCGGGCGGGATAAGATGTAATTGGGGGGTGGTGATACAGAGTCTAAGAGGCGAAGCCTTTTGGGCGGGTGGGTATGGGAAGATAGATAATGAGAGAAATAAAAACCGCTGAAATAACTAAAACCGTATCAAATCTCTGCCAGGAAGCCAACTTCGGGCTGGGGGAGGACGTGCTTACCGCCCTCAAAAAAGCCCTCAAGACGGAAAAGTCGCCGCTGGGTAGAGAAGTATTGAGCCAGATTATCGAGAACGCCGGAGTGGCTAAAGAGGAAAAACTGCCCCTCTGCCAGGACTGCGGCACCGCCGTCGTCTTCCTCGAAATCGGCCAGGACGTCCACATCAGCGGCGGGGACCTGAACGCCGCAGTAGAGGAAGGGGTGCGCCAGGGCTACGATGAGGGTTATCTGAGGAAAGCCATGGTCAAACAGCCCTTCTCCGAAAGAATCAACACTAAAGACAACACCCCGGCGGTCGTCCACGCCGAGATCGTCCCCGGCGACAAGTTCAAGATTACGGTCATGCCCAAGGGGGGCGGCGCCGAGAACATGAGCAAGCTGGCCATGCTCCTGCCCAACCACGGCAAAGAGGGCATCATCGAGATGGTGACCAGGACGGTTGACGAGGCCGGGGGCAACGCCTGCCCGCCGCTGGTTATCGGGGTAGGGATTGGGGGGACATCGGATAAGGCAATGCTGCTGGCCAAGAAGGCGCTGCTGAGGAAGTTAGGCCAGCCCAGCCCCGACCCGGAGATTGCTCAGCTGGAGAAAGATATTTTAGCCGAGGTAAATGCCCTGGGCATCGGGCCGATGGGCTACGGCGGCAGCACCACCGCCCTGGCCGTCCACGCTTTAGTTACCGCTACCCATATCGTCAGCCTGCCGGTGGCGGTCAACCTGCAGTGCCACAGCGCCCGCCACAAAGAGGCGGTTCTTTAAAGAAGAGAAAATTTAAGAGGGGTGGGGCAAAAAGGGCTTAAAGCCTTACCTCAAGGGCGGTGGGCGGGAAAAGATATAAACGGGGGCGGGGGGATAAGGGGGAAGTCAAGCCAGATTTTTAAAGTACGTTGTACTTCCCACCCTCCCACCCTACAGAGGTTAGACCTCTATCAATTCCTTAAAAGGGGCGGGGAAAGAACCCCCAACAAGGGGGTGGGGAAGGAAGGATAACACCTCAATACGGGGTGGGGGAAAGAGTCTAAGAGGGTGAAACCCTTTTGGGCGGGTGGGTATGGGAAGAGAGACAACTGGAAAAATGAATATAAAATCGCCGATTGAAGAAAAAGTAACAGAAAAGCTGACCGCCGGCACCAAGGTTACCATATCCGGGGTCATCTATACCGCCCGCGACGCCGCCCACCACAGAATTATCCGGGCGCTGGAGAAGGGGGAGGGACTGCCCTTCGACCTCAAAGGACAGACAATATACTATATGGGGCCGTCGCCAGCCCCACCGGGGCAGGTTATCGGCTCAGCGGGGCCCACCACCAGCAGTAGAATGGACAAGTACACCCCCAAGCTGCTCGCCGCCGGCGTTAAAGCCATGATAGGCAAGGGCGGCCGCTCGCCGGAGGTAAGAGAGGCTATTAAAAAGAATAAAGCCGTCTACCTGACCACCACCGGCGGCGCCGGCGCGCTGCTGGCCAAAACCATAAAGCAGGCAGAGGTCATCGCCTACGAGGAACTGGGCGCCGAGGCTATCCTGAAACTCACCGTCGAGGACTTCCCCGCTATAGTGGCCAACGATATCTACGGGGAAGACCTCTTCGAGCAGGGCAGGGCCAAATACAAGAAGGGGGACTAGCCTGGCTTTTAGAGTGCGTTTTATTTCCCACCCTCCCACCCGATAGAGGTCAAACCTCTCTTCACTCTACTTTAAGGGGGGATAAAAAGGGCTTTAGCCCTACCATAAGGGTGGCGGGCGGGAAAAGATATAAAAGGGGGAGGGGGAGAAAAAATGGACTGTATCTTCTGCCAGATTGCCTCCGGCAAAATCCCTGGCGACATCGTCTACCAGGATGATGAAATAATCGCCTTCCGCGATATCAAGCCCAAAGCGCCGCTGCACCTGATTATCATCCCCAGAAAGCACATCCCTTCTTTAGACCAGCTAAAAGAAAGCGACACCGCCCTGGTCGGGCGCATGGTGGTTGTGGCCAACAAGCTGGCTAAAGACGAGGGGGTGGCCGAGAAAGGCTACCGGCTGGCGGTAAACTGCGGCCAAGAAGGCGGACAGCTGGTGCCCCATCTACACATACATCTTCTGGGGGGGCGAAAGCTATCAGACGACCTGGGCTGACCGCCGATACTCAAGATAGGTAAGCAGCCCGGCGATGCTCTTGGCGTCAACGATGGCGCCCGAAGCGATAAGCTCCGGAACCTGCCCCAGCGGCACCCGCACCAGACTGATACTTTCACTGTCCTCGGCCTGAAGCGGACTGTGGACAAGGTCAGCCGCCAGATAGAGATAGAGGTACTCGGTGCAAAAACCCGGGGCGGAATAAAAGCCGCCCAGTTTTTCCACTTTCTGGGGGGCAAAACCGGTCTCCTCACGCATCTCACGGCGGACGGCTTCCTCCGGGGCCTCTCCGGGGTCAATGCCCCCGGCCGGAATCTCCAGAAGCTCCTTTTCCACCGGCTTGCGGAACTGCCTTACCAGCAGGACATCATCTTTATCGTCAACGGCGACGACGGCCACGACTTCTTCGTGCTCGACGATCTCGCGCGTGGTCTGCCGCCCGCTAGGCATCTGCACCGTATCCACACGCAGGTTGACCGCCCGTCCCCTGTAGATGCGCCGGCTGGACAGCGTCTTTTCCTCAGCCAACCCAATCTCCCGCAATTTCGCTCGGCGCCGGCGGCCTGAGGTGATAGGTAAGGGCTACCTCATCGCAGTTGGGGAACTTGGGGCAGCGGTAGCACTCCGTCCAGACCTTCTTGGGCAGGTCCATCTTTTCCACCTTGGCAAAGCCGTACTTCTCAAAGAGGGGCGGCTGGTAGGTCAGGCAGAAGAGAGTGCCGATGCCCAGCTCTTCGGCTTCCTTGAGGCAGGCCTTGAGCAACTGGGCGGCCAGGCCCTTGTCCCGGCTGCCCTCGGCCACCGCCAGCGACCTTATCTCAGCCAGGTCCGACCAGAAAACATGCAGCGAGGCGCAGGCAACAACTTTATCATTATCCCTGACCACAAAACAGTCCCTGATGTTCTCGTAAAGCTCGGAAAGTGAACGGGGCAGCATCTCGTCCTTGGCGGCAAAGTGATTAACCAAAGCCTGTATCTGAGGGACATCACTGATTTTAGCTTTTTCTACATTCAACTTATCTTCCCCTTCAGCTTTTGCTCCAGAGAGCCGTAGAAAGCGGCTCCGGGATGAATTCTCAAGAAACGACCGCTATTATGGCTGTGCCTTATAGTGATAACGTCGCCGCTGGCCAGCGGCAGGTTTATGTGCCCGTCAACGCTTAAGCCCGCCTGGTGGTGGGTACTGACCTTGAGTTCGACTACCGACGACTCCGGCAAAACCAGCGGGTAGGCCGGGCTGAGGTGGGGCGATATCGGCACCAGCAAAAAATCGGCGGACTGGGGGTGAAGGATGGGGCCTCCCGCCGCCAGTGAGTAGCCGGTGCTGCCGGTGGCGGTGGCCACGATAACGCCGTCGGCCTTGTAGGTGGCTACTATCTCGCCGTCAATACGAGCCTCGACGAAAATCACCCGGGCCACCTCCCCCCTGGCCACAACTACATCGTTCAGGGCATAGAATGTCTGGGGAGGCTTATTCCCGGCGGTAAGCTCGGCTTCAAGCATAGCCCGCTCGTCCAGCCAGCCATTGCCCTCAAGCAGGGCGGGGAGCTTATCTTTAGCCTCTTTGGCGCTGAGCTCGGTCATAAAGCCCAGCCGCCCCAGATTAACCCCGGTGATGGGGATGGGGGCGGGGACTATCACCTGGGCCGCCCTCAAGATAGTGCCGTCGCCGCCGACGGTAATGACCAGCTCAGTACCATTGAGCTTGGCTTTGGCCTCCTCCCCCTCCCAGGCCGAGCATAGCCATACCGATACGCCCCGGGCGCCGATAAAAGCCTTAAGCTCCTCGGCCAGGGTGCGGGCGGTATCAATCATGGGGTGGTACAGAATGCCGACCTTCACTTCTTGTCCCTCTTCTGGCGCTTTTCCGGCGCCGCCTTGCTCAATTTTTTAACCGTCTTGCTCGACCGGAAGCGGTTCTGGTTGACAAAGCCCCGGGTGCGGTTTGCCATTATTCCGCCCTCCTGCTGAAAGCAAAAATATAGATTATGGGCAGTATGCCCAGGGTATTAAAAATGAAGAGACAGATAAACCAGGCCAGGTGTCCATTCCGGCCCGCCCGCCACAGGGCTACTCCCTTCCAGGCCATCTCCCAGGCTACAAGCAGCGGAATTATGAGCCAGAACATGGGTAACCATAGCGGACACGCCTCGGCTAATGCTTCCATTTCCAGCCTCCTGCTCTACGACTATAATAGCATATCAGGGTACGATTAAGCCATCGAAAGGATGGAGAGACGAAGTCTCCAGATAGACTAACCGGGGTGGGGTAAAAGGGCTTTAGCCCGTTTCATTTAAGGGCGGCGGGCGGGAGAAATAAGTGGATATATTCAATACTCAATGCGGGGAGGGGTAAGAGAGTATAAGAGGTGAAACCTTTTGGGCGGGTGGGTATGGGAAGAAAGAGAACTGCTAAAAACGGGGGATTGTTCCCCACAGGCAATATCACCTATAATCTCGCTGGCAGGCGGATATGGCAGCGTTAAAGGTTATACTTATAGTCTTAGGGGCTATCCTTTTATGTCCAGTATTGGCCCGTATAATCAAGAAGCTTTTCCCCTTCCCGGCGCCGGCATTTATTGGCTGGTTCCTGGATAGCGACCTAAGGCGCTGGTGGCAACCAGCGGGCAAGTTAATCAAGCGCAGCGGCATCAAAACGGGGATGACCGTGCTCGACCTCGGCTGTGGCAACGGCGCCTTCACCACCTCTGTCGCCAGGGTGGTGGGGGAAAAGGGCAAGGTCTATGCCGTTGATATCCAGCCCAAAATGCTAAAGCAGCTAGAGCGTAAACTGGCCAAGCCAGAAAATCGGGATATAACTAATATTGAACTGAAAGAGACCAGCGCCTACGACCTGCCTTTTGAAGACGAGGCCATTGATCTGGTGTATATGGTAACCGTGCTTCCGGAAATACCCGATAGAGGCAGGGCACTGCGGGAAACCAGAAGAGTATTAAAGCCGGGAGGAATCCTGGCGGTAACTGAACTCCTGATCGACACAGATTACCCACTGCGCTCGACCACCGTCAAAATATGCCAGAATGAAGGATTTGTACTGGACGAGCTTTCCGGTAATCTGTGGAACTATACCGCCCGATTTAAGAAGCCCGTGAGGGTATAGTGCCTCAAAGGGTGGCGGGGAAAATTGGGGTGGGGGGAGAAGGGGAGGCGCAGCCCAGTTTTTAGAGGGTGTTTTATTTCCCACCCTCCCACCCTATAGAAGTGATACTTTTATAAATTTCTTTTCACGGGGGGTGGTGAGTAAAGTGAACAAGCCCGTCTAATTACTACTCTTTTGCACTGTTAATATTGCCATGTGTTCTGTACCAATAGTCAATAAAAGATTCACCCTTTTTCATTTTCTTTTTAAGACGAAGGTTAGTCTCTATTTCCTTAGCTGTAGGTTTGAACTTACGATGGTGTTCCAAGTGTTTTTGTGCTGATTCAAGCATTGTAAGTGCAAACTTTCGATCAACTACTTGTGAAGGCATTATGGGTTGACCCTCAATTACATCCACATACATAGCCCATTCTTTAAACGTGCTGATTTCTTTGGCTTCTCCTTTCGCCCTTCTCATCTCACGAAGATGAGCCGCCAGTATTTCACGTGGCGTATTCTTCCCCTTATTGGAATAAACGGTGATATGATCCCATAGCGCTGTAGTAAGCTTGATGTCATGGTTCAGAAATTTATTCCAAAATTCTTTCCATTGTTTCTCATCTTCTCCAAGAAAAATAGCCTGCCATAATATATCCCTTTTACTAGCTTCTTCCAATGCTAATACAGATAAAAAGAATGCCCTAGCATATCTTTTATCGCCAAACAGAAGTCTTGCCTCTTCTATAAGTGCGGACGCATTCTGTAAACAATAATTAGATAAGACCGTTATTTGCTTTATAGTTAACCGTTGCCCTGAGTAATAGCTACTTTTTCCCACTGAAGTCATTATACATCACCAAACAATTAGAAAAGAAGGTATTTATTAGGGGTGGGGAAGCAAGTTAAAGAGGCGCAGCCTTTTGGGCGGGTGGGTATGGGAAATAAAACACTGGTTAAAAACGGGGGGAAGCTAGAAAACGAAAACCTGGGCCGCCATCTGGGCCAGCTTCATGACGAAACCGGGAATAATGCCCAGCAAAAGCACGCCCAGGCAGGAGAGGGCCAGAGCCACCCTAAGGGCGGGAGAGGAAGGCACCTTGGCCCGGGAGGCGGGCTTATCCATCCACATCACCTTGACCACCCGCAGGTAGTAGTAGGCCGATATCACGCTGTTGATGACGGCGATGATAACCAGCCAGAGCAGGCCCTGCTGCACCGCCCCGCTGAAGATGTAGAACTTGGCCATAAAGCCGGCGGCGGGGGGCATGCCGATAAGGGAGATGAGGCAGAGGGTGAGGGCCAAAGCCAACACCGGCGCCCGCTTGGCCATGCCGGCGTAGTCGCTAATCAGGTCACTGTCGAGCTTACCGGAGATGGCGATGATGGCGATAAAGGCACCCAGGTTGGTCAGGGCGTAGCTGGCCAGGAAGAAGAGCAGCCCGCTCTGCCCGGTGACGGAGGGCAGGTAACTCGATGCCGGTAAAAAGATGTGCACCGAGGCCATCCCCACCAAAAGATAGCCCGCCTGGGCGATGCTGGAGTAACCGAGCATGCGCTTGATGTTGGTCTGGGGGAGGGCGATAATATTGCCCAGGGTCATGCCGACGGCGGCCAGTATGGCGAAGAGCAGCCCCCAGTCCAGGCTGAGCCAGTGCGGCATTCCGAAAGCCGAATAGAACACCCTCAAGATAACGGCAAAGCCGGCGGCCTTGCTGCCTACTGACAGGTAGGCGGTTATCGGCGTCGGCGCCCCTTCATAGACATCGGGCACCCACATGTGGAAGGGGACGGCGGCAATCTTGAAGCCGAAGCCGGCCACCATCAAGACGATACCGGCAATCAGGCCGGGGCTGGCCAGCACCCCGGATAAGGACATCGCCTGGAGGGACCGGGCAATCTCGCCCAGCTGGGTCTGGCCGGTAAAGCCGAAAATAAGGGCCATGCCGAAAAGCAGCACCGCCGAAGCCACCGCCCCCAGCAAGAGATACTTAAGGGAGGCTTCGGTGGACTTGGGGTCTTTAAGAAAGCCGACCAGGATATACAAAGAAATACTGGTCAGCTCTAAGGCCAGGTAGATGGAGATAAGCTCGGCGGTGGCCGCCATCAGCATCATGCCCAAAGCCGCCAGCAGCACCAGGGCGTAGTACTCGCCCTGAAAACGCTTGAATTTAGCCACATAGCCCGTCGAGGCCAGGATGACCAGGGCGGCAATGACCAGGAATAATAACTTGAAGAAGATGGCGAAGTTATCCACCGCCAGCATGTTGTTGAACAGCGCCAGCGAGCCGCCGCCCCACATAGCGATGGCGAAGCCGGCCGATACCACCAGGCCGAGGATGCTCACCGCCGCCAGCCACCACTTGCGCTTGAGGCCGAGGTCAAGCAGGATGACCACTACCGCCGTGGCGGCCAGTGTCAGCTCCGGAGCCAGCAGCTCAAAATTCAGCATAGCTTAACCACCTAACAACCCCATTACCGGCATAACGCCCGCCTTGATGACATCGGTTAGTATTGCCGGGTAGATACCGACTCCCATAATCACCACCACGAAAACGAACATATAGACCCGCTCCAGGACATCGGCGTCCTTAACCTTATTGAACTTGTCCTGCGGCGGGCCGTAGAAGACCCGCTGCAGCATCCAGAGGATATAGCCGGCGGTAATAACAATCCCCAGCACCCCTAAAATCGTCCAGAGCTTGATGCCGACCACGGCGGCGCTGGTGAAGCTGCCGACGAAGACCAGAAACTCGGCGGCGAAGCCGCTGGTGGTGGGCAGACCCAGCGAAGCCAGCCCGGCCACCGAGAAGACGACGGCGATAACCGGCATCTGCCGGGCCAGGCCGCCCAGCTTTCTTAAATCCCTCTCCTTAGAGTTGTGCATCACCAGGCCGGCCATGGCAAAGAGCAGGCCGGTGATTACGCCGTGGCTGAACATCTGCATGGTGGCCCCGACCAGGCTAACCTGCCCCAGGGCGAATATCCCCAGCAGGACATAGCCCATGTGGGAGACGCTGCTGTATGCAATCAGCCGCTTCAAATCCGTCTGGCGCAGGGTGACCGCCGCCCCGTAGAGGACGTTGACCACCGCCAGCACTATTAAAATAATGGCGAACTGCTGAGCCACCTGGGGGAAGATGCTGACGACACGAATCATGCCGTAGCCGCCCATCTTGAGCAGCGCCCCGGCCAGCACCACGCTGACCGCCGTCGGGGCGTCGGTATGGGCGTCGGGGAGCCAGGTGTGCAGGGGGAAAACGGGCAGTTTGACGGCGAAACCGATGAGCAGCAGCCAGAAGATAGCCGCCACCGGCATCACCGACTGAACCATGGCCAGACCGCCCAGGGCTATGTCCACCATACTCAAACTGCCTGTAGCGAAGTAGAGGCTGAGGATGCCGGCCAGCATGAAGGCGCTGCCGAATAAAGTGTATACCACGTACTTAACCGCCGAGTACTCTCTTCTGCCTGTCCCCCAGATGGAGATTAAGAAATACATCGGGATGACCTCTATCTCCCAGAAGAGGAAAAACAAAAGCAGGTCGAGGGAGCAGAAGACGCCCAGAATACTGGTTTCAAGAAGTAAGAGCCAGGCGAAGTACTCCTTTGGCCTCAGGTCAACCTTCCAGGAGATTAAGACAACCAGAAAGCCGAGCAGCGCCATTAAAATCACCAGGGGCAGGCTGATGCCGTCGACGCCGAGGTGGTAGTTGGCGTTGATGGCCGGAATCCAGGAGAGCTTCTCCTCAAATTGTATGGCACCCGAGGCGCGGTCGAAGATGGCGAAGAGATAGACCGACAGCACCAGCGGTATAAAAGTAAGTACCGCCGCCAGCCACCTGATGGCGCGGTTGGACAGGCCGGGGATGAAGGCGATTATAACCGCCCCCAGCGCCGGCAGGAAGATTATGGTGCTCAGGTAGTTAAAATCCACCTAGCTGACCCCCGTCGGATGTATCAAATTCATCACCTTTTTACCTACCAACCCTCTCCCTTTATCCCCCTCCCTTACAAGGGAGGGGGAGGGTTTCTTTTTTGAGAGGGGTTTAACCCCTCTCTGACTCCCCTTCAGGTTAAACCCCCTTTAGCCAAAGAAATAGAAACAGGCGATAATAACGATAATGCCGATACCGATAAACAGCCCGTAGAGCTGCAACTGGCCGCTGTGCGCCCGGCGGATAGCCTTACCAGTGGCCATCGCCCCGTTGGCGAGGCCGTTGACGGCGCCGTCGACGCCGTAGGTGTCAATCGCCTGGAAACCGACGAATAATCCTTTAAGCAGCACCAGCTTGATGATGATTTGTTCGTAAAGCTCGTCGAGCCAGTACTTGTGCAGGAACAGGGTATACAGGGGCCGGAACATAGCCCCGATTCTCTCCGCCGACAGCCGTTTGGCGCTGTAGATGGCGTAGGCCAGCAGGATGCCCAGCCCGGCCAGTATCAGCGAAATCCAGGGCTCGGCATGGGTCAGGATGCCGAAGAAGCCTTCGGCAAAGCCACGCGTCTCGCCTTCACCCATAAAGGCGCTGAAGTGCCCGGTGACGTTCCAGAGACCGGCCACCACCGCCAGCACCGCCAGAATCACCATCGGCACCACCATTACCGCCGATGATTCGTGGGGCTTACCGTGGGCCTCCTCGCCGCCGCCGCGGTAGTCACCGCCGAAGGTCATAAAGACCACCCGGAACATATAGAAGGCGGTCATGAACACCGTTATCATCGCCAGCACATACAGGATAGTATTGCCCTCCAGCGATTTGAGCAGTATATCATCCTTGCTCCAGAACCCGGAAAGGGGCCAGATGCCGGCCAGGCTTAAGCTAGCGATAACGAAGGTGGCAAATGTCCAGGGCATAATCTTGCGCAGGCCGCCCATCTTTCTCATATCGAAAGTGCCGGTGGCGTGATTGACGCTGCCGGCGCCGAGGAACAATAACGACTTGAAGAAGGCATGGGTAAACAGGTGGAAAATGCCGATGGCCACCCCTCCCACCCCCAGCCCCAGCATCATATAGCCCAGCTGGCTGACAGTCGAGTAGGCCAGCACCCGCTTGATATCGGTCATCACCAGCCCCATAGTGGCGGCGAAGATGGCGGTAAAGCCGCCGATAACAGCCACCGTGGTCAGCGCTTCAACCGAGTTGGCAAAGAGGGGGTAGGTGCGCGCCACCAGAAAGACGCCGGCGGCCACCATGGTGGCGGCATGGATCAGGGCGCTGACCGGGGTGGGGCCTTCCATGGCGTCGGGCAGCCAGACGTGCAGCGGGAACTGGGCCGACTTGCCAGCCGCCCCGGCAAAAATACCGATGGCCGCCCAGGTCAGGGTGGTGCCGGCCAGAGTCCCGGCGATAGCCAGCGAGTGAAGCTGGGCGATATCAAAGGTGCCGGTGTTGAAATACAGGAGTAAAATTGCCGCCAGGAAACCGAAGTCGCCCAGGCGGGTAACGATAAAGGCCTTCTTGGCGGCGTCGGCCGCCGACTTTTTGTGGAACCAGAAACCGATTAAAAGATAAGAGCACAGGCCGACCAGCTCCCAGAAGACATAGACGAAGAGGAGGTTATCGGCCAGAACCAGCCCCAGCATCGAGGCGGTAAACAGCGACATGGCGGCGTAGTAGCGGTGGTAGCCGGGGTCGCCCTTCATATAGCCCTGCGAGTAAATCTGCACCATCAGGCTGACTATAGTCACCACCAGCAGCATAACCACCGTCAGCGAGTCCAGAATCAGCCCCAGGTGAATGGTCAGCCCGCCTTCGATGACCACCCAGTTGATATCGGGGACGGCTATCGAGTGGCCGGGGGCGGCCATCACCTCGAACAGTGCCCAGATTGAAAGACCCAGCGAGCCGAGCAGGGCAAGTATGGTTATATAGCCACCCAGCTTGGGCCGGTTATTCAGGAAGGGCCGGAAAAACAGCGATATTATAACAAAGGAGAACAGGGGCAATAAGAATATAAGCCAGACCATCGAGCTCGGCATTACAGCTTCCTCAAGACCTCCTGTATGATGTGCTCCTTATCCTGCGGCACCAAAACGGCATAGGTGGCCATCTCCCGGTCCACCGGCTCGCCGGCGGCGGGGAGAAGGCGGGCCGGAATCCCCTCCCCCTCGAAGAGCTCCTTCCACATCTCGGCCATCATCAGGCTGTGCGCTTTTTTAACTTCTACCCACATTTTTTTACCACTTCAGTAAATCTATCTTGGTGGCGTCTATGGTCTGGCGGTGACGATAGATAGCGATAATTATGGCCAGCCCCACCGCCACCTCGGCGGCGGCCACCACCATAATGAAAATAGCGAAAACCTGCCCGGTCAGCATCAGGGGCACGACATAGCGGGAGAAGGCCACCATGGCGATATTGACCGCATTGAGCATTAATTCTATCGACATCAGGATAATAATGGCGTTGCGCTTGGCCAGGGCTCCGTAAAGCCCGATGGAGAACAGCACCGCCGATAGTATTAAATAGTGCTCCAGGCCTACCATGTTTACTTCTCCCTAACCAGAACGATAGCTCCCAGAATCGCCGCCAACAGCAGAACCGGGGCAATCTCCACCGGCAGGATAAAGCCGCCCTCACCGAAGAGCAGACCGGCGATGGCCGGGGTGGTCGGCTCCAGGGGCGGGGTTGACGATATCTGCCAGGGGGTGTTGAGCATAGCGTAGGCGATGCCGGCAAAGAACAATACGGCGACAAAGAAGGCGGGAAGGCGGAAACGATTGGAGGGGCTGCCCCGCTGGACTTCTCTGGTAAGCATTATGGCTAAAATAATCAATACCGAGATAGCGCCGACATAGACCAGAATCTGCACCGCCGCCAGGAAATCGGCGCTTAAGGTGAGATAGAGGCCGGCCACCATCAGGAAACAGAGAATCAGGGACAGGGCGGCCCGGAAGACATCGCGCAGCAGCACCACCGACAGCGCCGCCAGCACCGCGATTATGCCTAAAACCCAGAAGCCAACGCTGGCACCCATTACCTATGCCCCCTGTCATTGTCCACCAGCAAACTCTGCCTGGGCAGCCTGGCGGCGCGCCTAGGGTAGAAGTAGCCGCTGACCTTCTTCTCCGGCGTCTCCATCATCTTTTCCTTGGTCTGAACCAGGTCGCCGCGGCGGTACTGCGCCCGCTCGTAGTCGTAGCCCAGGAACAGAGCCTCGAAGGGGCAGGCCTCGACGCAGAGGCCGCAGAAGATGCAGTAGCCGGTATCGACCTCATATTTCTCGACTTTATACTTATTGTCGACCAGATTGGTGGAGGTGGTGATATGAATGGCGCCGATGTGGCAGGCCTTGGCGCAGGTGCCGCAGCCGGTGCATTTCTTTTCGTCCCAGATAAGCTCGTTGCCCCGGGTGCGGCGCGAAACGTTGAGCCGCTGCTCGGGGTACTGGGTGGTCACCGGGCGCCTAAGTAAGTGCCTTATCGTCACCGATAAGCCCCTGGCGATGCCTATTCCGTAACGTTCAAACTTCAACTTTACCCCAGCCTAACTTAAAGAATCTTGACCACAGAACCACCAGAACTATGGCAATGGCGATATTAATCGGGACGAATACCCAGAGCGAAACCGCCGGCCAGACTAAAATCTCAATGGCGGTGATGAGCAGATTGAGCAGCGCCAGCGGGAAGAGGAACTTCCAGGCCAGCGCCATTAACTGGTCAATGCGGAGACGGGGAACGGTGGTCCTTATCCAGACGATAACGAAGAAGACGATGAAGACCTTGACCAGGAACCAGAGCCAGTCGGGCAGCAGCGGGCCCCGCCAGCCGCCCAGAAAGATGGTGGTGACGATGGCCGAAATAGCCAGTGCCTCAGCGTATTCGGCCAGAAAGAACAGGCCGAACTTCATCCCCGAATATTCGGTCATGTAGCCGGCCACAAGCTCGGAGTCGGCCTCGGTGAGGTCGAAGGGGGCGCGGTTAATCTCGGCCAGGGCGCCGGTAAAGAAGAGCAAAAAGCCCAGCGGCTGGAGCAGGATGAAGGGAATATCCTGGGCGGCCACTATCTGCTGCATGGATAAAGAGCCGGCCAGCAATATAACGCCGACCAGGGACAAGACCACCGGTATCTCGTAGCTGACCACCGAAGCCACCTGGCGCATGGCCCCCAGCGTGGAATATTTATTATTGGAGCTCCACCCGGCCATGAAGATGCCCACCGTCGTCACCGAGCTGATGGCCACGATATATAAAATGCCGATATTGAGGTCGGCCAGTATGGCCCCGCCCCGGAAGGGAATCACCGCGAAAATGAGCAGCGCCGGCACGAAGGCGACCACCGGCGCCAGCCAGTGAACCAGCTTATCGCTCCTGGCCGGAATTATGTCTTCTTTAATTAATATTTTCAGAGCGTCCGCCACCGACTGGAGAAGACCGAAGGGGCCGGCGCGGTTGGGCCCAAGGCGGGCCTGCATAACCGCCATCGCCCGCCGCTCGAACCAGATGAAGACAATGACCATCAGCAGCACGAAAACCAGGACGGCGACGGCGAATATGGCCCAGTGCGCCCAGAAGTTGCCGGGCCAGTCCGGGGGTAACATTTGCATGGCCATCAGCGGTCCACCTCGCCCATGCAGATATCAATGCTGCCGAAGACAATTATGGCATCGGCTATCTTCCAGCCCCGCATCATATCGGCCAGCGCCGTCAGGTTGATGAAGGTCGGCGCCCGGACGTGGAAGCGGTAGGGGGCGATGGAGCCGTCCGAGACCAGATAGAAGCCCAGCTCGCCGCGGGGGCCTTCAAGGTGGCCGTAGGCCTCACCCACCGGCGGGCGGATCAAATGGGGCACCTCGCTCCTGACCTCGCCGCCCCCGGGCAGGTCCTTAATCGCCTGCCTTAAGATGCGCAGGCTCTGGCGCATCTCCTCCACCCTTACCCGGTAGCGGTCGTAGCAATCGCCGGCGGTACCGACGGGAACGTCAAATTCAAAGCGGTCGTAGATGGAGTAGGGGTCGGCCTTGCGGACATCCCACTGCACCCCGCTGGCCCTGAGCACCGGGCCGCTGGCGCCGATATTGATGGCTAGCTCTTTGGGCAGGATGCCTACACCCTTGGCCCGCGCCAGCAGTATCTCGTTTTCTTTGAGCAGACGCTCGTACTCGTCAAGCCAGCCCGGCATCTCCCCGATGAACTTGGCCACCGCCGGTATGAACTCATCGGGGACGTCCTGGCTGACGCCGCCCACCCTCATGTAGTTATAGGTCAGCCGCTGGCCGCAGACCATATCAAAGAGGTCTAAAATTCTCTCCCTCTCCCGGAGCATATAGAGGACGGGGGTCATAAAGGCGCCGCAGTCGTTGAGGAAAAAGCCGACGGCACAGAGGTGACTGGCGATGCGCTGCAGTTCGGCGATAATCACCCTGATGTAGTCCGCCCGCTCCGGCACCGGAATCCCGGCCAGCTTTTCCACTGCCAGGCAGTAGGCCAGGTTGTTGCTCATCGAAGCCAGATAGTCCAGCCGGTCGGTGAGGGGGATAACCTGGGTGTAGGTGCGCTCCTCGGCCAGCTTCTCAATACCGCGGTGGAGATAGCCGAAGACGGGCTCCATGTCAACGATAACCTCGCCGTCAAGGGTCATCCTCATGCGGAAGACGCCGTGGGTGCTGGGGTGGGCGGGGCCGAAATTGACCACGAAGGGTTCGGTATTTATTACTATTTCTTTAGTGGTTTCCATCAATAAACCTGTTATTTACCTCTGTCCCCTATTTCCTATCAACCCTCCCCCTGTATCCCCCTCCCTTACCAGGGAGGGGGAGGGATTTTTTTCTGAAAAGGGACTTCGTCCCTCTTAAACTCCCTGTCAGGTTAACCCCCTTTTAAAATCCTCTAACCCCTAGGGGAGAGTTCAAGAGAGGCTCTGCCTCTCTTACTCTTTCTTCCCCTTCCCCTTGACGAGGGGAAGGGGATAAAGGGGATAGGGTGCTATAAAATTTCTCTACAAAAAATCCTTTCTTAAAGGGTGCCCTTCAAAGCCTTCCCAGAGGGCGATGCGCTTTAGATTGGGGTGCCCCTCAAAGCTGATGCCCAGCAGGTCGTAGATTTCCCTTTCCTGAAAATCGGCCGTCCGCCAGAGGCCGACCACCGAGGGCAGAACGGGATTATCCCGGTTATAGCAGCGGGCTTTGAGCACCAAGCTGTGGTTATGCTCAATCGAGGTAAGGTGATAGACGACCTCGAAGAAATCAATGTAATCAACGCCGCTGACGGCGGTGAGGTAGTCGAAGTCAAGCCCGGGGGTGTTCTTCAGGTAAGCGGCTATTTCCGACAGCGATTCGGCTTTAACCAGCAGGCTGTCGGCCGCCGATTCGGCAACGCACCCCGGAAACTGCTCCTCTATCTGCTTGGCAATATCTTTCCCGGAAAGGGCCAGCGTCATCGTCTATTCACCCCCGGAGATAAGACTTTTCCGGCTTATCTTTTGATGCAACATTCTTATCCCGTGAATAAGGGCTTCGGGGCGGGGGGGACAGCCCGGCACATAGACATCGACCGGTATTATGCGGTTATAGCCCGGAACTACACTATAAGACGAGCGGAAAATACCGCCGCTGACGGCGCAGGCCCCCATGGCTATCACCCACTTCGGCTCGGCCATCTGGTCGTAGATTCTTTTTACCTGGGGGGCCATCTTCCAGGTCAGGGTGCCGGCGGTAATCATCAGGTCGGCGTGGCGGGGGGAGGCGCGGACAATCTCCATGCCGAAGCGGGAGAGGTCGAAACGGGAGGCCTCGGTGGTGATGAACTCAAAGGCGCAGCAGGCCGGGAAACAGACCACCGGCCACATCGAGGTGCGCCGCGCCCAGTTGAGCACGGCATCGACCGAGGTGAGAAGGATATTGCGCTCCAGCTCCTCATCCAGCCACTGGTCGGGGTCGGGGATAATCTGCTGGTGGCCGGCGATGAACTCGTTTATCGCCCTGCCCTCAACCTTATCCAGCTCGCGGCTGGAGTAAACCTCTTCTATTTCCATTCCAGGACCTTCTTCTTCCAGGCGTAGAGATAGCCGATAAAGAGAATGAAGATTAAAACCAGAATCCCGATAAAGCCGAAAAGCCCCAGACCTTTTAGCCCAACCGCCCAGGGGTAGATAAAGACTACCATTACGTCCAGGGCGATAAAGACCAGGGCGTAGTAATAATAGCGGAAATTGAACCTGACCCACGACTTGCCGATGGTCTCCATGCCGCACTCAAAGGCGGAGTTTTTTGCCGGGCTGGGATGGTAGGGAATAACCTGCATGAATCTGGGGAACTTGGGCAGGGGGGGGACGAATTTAGTCATAAAGGGGTAATGGATCTCCAGGTAGTGCTGAACGCGGCGGAAGTAGATGGTCAGGCGCGCCGGCAGGCTCAGGGAAAAGGGGAGGAGAAGGGTGGTAAGGGCAAAAAAGATGGCGAGCGCTAAAAGTAAACCGATATAGCCATACTCTGCCAGCAATTATTATCCCTCTCTTTCTACGGCGGCTAACAGTATATCATAATAAACTTTTTGGGGGCAAGCTTTTTTAGCGCTGAAATCAGGGTTTATTTTGGGGAGAAGTGATAGATTTTAAAAAGGGGGAATGGGACTTCCTTAAAGGGCGGCGGGCGGGAATAGATATAAATTGGGAGATTGCCAGGCTTTTAAAGTATGTATTATTTCCCACCCAACCCACCCTCGGAGGTTTCACCTCTTTTAATTCTCTTTCACGGGGGTGGGGTAAGAAAAACCTCAAGCAGCAGGGGGTGGGGGGAGAAGGGGATAATTTCCCCACCAAAATGGGGTGGGGCTGAAGATTCCTTAAAAGGTGAAACCTTTTTGGGCGGGCGGGTATGGGAAGAAAGAGAAATTTAAAATTGGGGGGAGGGGTAAAGCCCCCGTGTTGACCTAATCTTAATAAACCAATATCATAGTAGGGAGCGAGAAAATGATGCGAGTTATCGCTGGCAGCGCCAAAGGCCACCATATTAAAGTACCCCAGGGGACCGGCACCCGCCCGGCCACCGACCTGGTGCGGGGGGCTATCTTCTCCATACTGGAGAACACCGACGCAAGCTGGTCGCGGGTGCTTGACCTGTTTTCCGGCAGCGGTGCCCTAGGCATCGAGGCGCTATCGCGGGGGGCGGGGTGGGTTGACTTCGTCGACCAGGAGCCGAAGTGCTGCCGCATCATCAAGGAAAACCTGGCCAAAACCAGATTCGCCGACCGGGCCCATGTCTACTGCCGCAGCGTGGCCAAAGCCCTCGCCTTCCTCGACGGGGAGTACAGCATAATATTAATCGACCCGCCCTACGCCGATACCTCTATCGGCGGCCTGGTGCAGCAGCTGGCCGCCTCTAAACTGGTCGGCAGTGAGACCATCATGGTGGTGACGCACTCCTCCCGCTTCCCCCTGGAGCCGGCCTACCCCCCGCTCAAAGCCACCAAGGAGCGCCGCCACGGTGACAGCTGCATTACAGTCTACCAAAAGGAGGCTAAGCCTTGACAGTCGCTATTTATCCCGGTAGCTTCGACCCCATAACCAACGGACACCTTGACATCGCCACCAGGGCGGCTAAAATCTTTGACAAGCTGGTCATCGGTGTCTTTGAGACCCCCAACAAGCCCATCCTGTTCAGCGCCCAGGAAAGGGTGGCGCTGATAAGGAAAGCCGTTGCCGACCTGCCCAATGTCGAGGTTGAGTCCTTCGGCGGGCTGACCGTCAATTTCGCCAGGAAGATAAACGCTCAGGCCATGGTGCGGGGCTTGAGAATGAGCGCCGACTTTGAGCGGGAATTTGATATGGCCATGATGACCAAGAAGCTCTACCCGGAACTGGAGTTCGTCTGCCTGATGAGCCGGATGGAATACCAGTTCTTAAGCTCCAGCCTGCTCAAGGAAGCGGCCAGCCTGGGCGGCGACATTCACGACCTGGTCCCCAAACACGTGGCTGAAGCCCTGAAAGAGAAGTTCCAGGCTAAGACTTAAGGCTTAGTGGAAGAAAGAGCGCACGCCGCCGAACTCTCCCGGCAGCAGCCCCAGCACCACGGGCATCCGGTCTAACAATACGGTGGCAATGGCCGAATCGGCGATAACCTGAGCCATGCCCAGAAAGTGGACCCACATCGCCAGCAGCGCCCCGCAGAACAGCGCCCCCAGAAATAGACCGAGGACAACCCCGCCGAGGCGGTTGACCCAGCCCAGCATGACCACCTTGGCCGTCCAGGTGAGCAGAGCGGCCACTATCGCCGCCACTGCCAGCACCGCCAGCATGATGACGGCAAAGGCGACACCCTTGGCCACGCCCTCCGAGGAGATAAAGGTGAGACGCTCGCCGAGAGGGCCGGAGTAGTGCCCGGCCAGGACCACGCCCACGATGATTCCCACTACCAGCAGCACCGCCTTTATCAGCCCCATCTTAAGCCCCATTACGGCGGCGATAACTAAGGCCACCAGAATAACGATATCAAGCCAGTTCATATCCCTCCTATCCGTAGTGTAGGGCGTCAATAGGATTGAGCCTGGCCGCCCTCATTGCCGGGTATATCCCCGACACCAGGCCGATAACCAGCGATACACCGACGGCGATAATCACGTGCATCGGCGACAGCGTCGCCTCCAGCGGGAAACCGGCAGAGGTTGCTATAAAGGATATGGCCAGGGATAACAGCCAGCCGAAGACGATACCGGCAGCGCCGCCGACCAGGCTGAGCGCCGCCGCCTCAATCAGGAACTGCAGCAGGATGTCCCGGCGCTTGGCGCCCACCGCCTTGCGTATGCCTATCTCACGGGTGCGCTCGGTGACCGAGACCAGCATGATGTTCATAATTCCGATGCTGGCCACCAGCAGTCCGATACTGGCGATAGCCGCCAGGAATATGGATACCACGCCGGTTATACTGGTGAAGACGCCGATCATCTGCTCCATGCTGACGATGGAGAAATCGTTCTTATCATCGCCGGTCAGGTGATGGCGCTTCCTGATAGTAGTTTCAATATCGGCCCTGACGTCATCCATCTGCTCCGGGCCGGCCACCAGAACCCCGATTGACTGGACGGCGTCCTCGCCGCCGGGGGTGCGCTGGGTAAAGAGCCGGGTCTGGTAGGTGGTTATCGGCACCACCACGATTTCATCCATGCTGAAGCCGAACATACTGCCGCCCTTGGTGGCCAGCACGCCAACCACGGTAAAGCGCTTGTCCTTGATTTTGACCCTCTGGCCCACCGGGTCTTCATCGCCGAAGAGGCTCTCGGCGGTCTTGCTCCCCAGCACCACCACGCTATCCCTCGAAGCTACATTGCGCTCGGTAATAAACTGGCCACTGGCCAGCTCATAATTGGACATCGTCTGAAATTCAGCGGTGCTGCCTTCTATCACCGAATTTATTTTTTCACTGCCGAAGGTAACCTCGGCAAAGTTTTCGTTGGTCGGGGCTACCCCCAGCACCCCGGGGATGCGGGCGATGGCTTCACTATCATCAAGGGTAAGGGTGTCAAGAGCGTAACCGGGGGACATTCCCGCAGCGCCCGGCGCATCCGGATTAACCGGCTGCACATAGAGCACGTCCGTGCCAAGGTCCTTCAGGGTGGAGGTAACGGCATTTTCCATGCCCCTGCCCCCGGCCATGATGGCGATTACGGCGCCGACCCCGATGATAATACCCAGCATGGTCAGCACCGAGCGCATCTTGTTGGCAAACAGCGACCTTATGGAAATGACTAACGCTTCAAAGAACCTCATAGACTGTCCGCCTCCCCGTCACTGGCCACCTTGCCGTCACGGAGGCGAATGACCCGCTGCGTCTTGGCGGCTATATCCGCCTCGTGGGTGACGATGGCCACGGTAATACCCTCCTTGTGCAGCTGCTGGAAGATGGCGATAATCTCTTCGGTGGAGGCGCTGTCCAGATTGCCGGTAGGCTCATCGGCCAGAATCAGGCTGGGGCTGTTGACCAGCGCCCGGGCGATAGCCACCCGCTGCTGCTCGCCGCCCGACAGCTCGGTGGGCTTGTGTTTGGCCCTCTTTCCCAGCCCCACCCGCTCCAGAGCCTCCATCGCTTTCTGGCGCTTGGAGCCGCCACCGCTGTAGACGAGGGGAAGCTCAACATTGGACAGAGCGGTGGCCCGGGAGAGCAGGTTGAAATCCTGGAAGACAAAGCCGAACTTTTTGCTCCGGAGTTCGGCCAGCCTGTTATCATTGAGCCGGCTGACATCAATACCATCCAGGAGGTAGCGGCCAGAGGTGGGCCGGTCCAGACAGCCGAGAAGATTGAGCATGGTGGACTTGCCCGAGCCCGAGGTGCCCACGATAGATAGCATCTCACCCTGCTTGATGGATAGGCTGACCCCGTTCAGGGCGTAAACCTCTACCTCGCCCATGCGGTAAATCTTGGTCACGTTTTCCAGCTCAATCAGTTCCATAAGCTTTCTACCTAAAAGAGCCCGCCCAGTTCGGTGGCGCCGCGCTTTTCCACGGCTACCATATCGCCTTCACTGAGCCCCTCTAAAATTTCGGTCTTGAGGCCGTCGCTGATGCCGGTAACCACCACCCTTTGCTCCAGTTCACCATCGACGCTGACCCAGACCACGGTATTGCCCTGGTCATCAAAGCCGACCGCCCGCTCCGGCACCAGCAGGGTGTCTTCACTCTTATCTATCATGATATCGGCGGTGGCGCTCATGCCCACCTTTACCCCGGCATCGGCGGGGATAACCAGGCTGATGTTGACCTCGTAGAGCACCAGCCCGGCTTCTATCACCGGCACCGGGCTGACTGATATAACCGTGCCCTCAAAGAGTTCATCGGCGATGGCGTCAACCTCAACCGTCACGCTCTGTCCCACTTCTACCTCGGGGATGTCTATCTCATCCACCTCCGCCTTAAGCTCCAGACTGGTGGGGGTAATGAAATAGATAGCTACCGTCGGCGCCATGGTCGGGGGAGGGATAATATCGCCTTCATCGACATAGACGGCACCGACTATGCCGTCAAAGGGGGCGGTAATGGTGGCCTCGTCTAAGTCCTTCTGCGCCTGCTCCAGGGCTTTGCGGGCGGCTTCTACCTCCAGCCGCCTTAAAGACACCTCAGCCGAATCACCACCGGCCTGCATCTCGTCCCACCGCTGCTCGGCGGCGGCCAGATTTACCCCGGCCTGATATACCTCGTTCTCCCAGTACTCTATCTGCTCCAGAGAATTAGCCTCATCCAACTGAAGCTTGGCATAGTTCAAATAGGAACGGGCATTACTCACCGCCGCCCGGGCGGCAGTGAGGTCGGGCTGGGCATATATCTGCTGGGTTTTATCCAGGTTGTACTCCGCCGTCGCCAGGGCTAACTCCGCCTGGGTTAAAGACAGCTCCAGTACGCCTGTATCCAGCTTGGCCAGCACGTCACCCTGACTGACCTGGTCACCGGCCTCAACATATACCGCCTCCACCTTGCCGCCGGTGCCGAAAGCCAGGCTGGCATCCTGGGAGACGGTCATATTGCCGCTGCCGCTGACGATAACGGTGAGGTCACCCCGCACCACCTCGACCAGATCTTCTCCGGCCGCACCTCCACCGCTCGGTGCCGGACAAGCTACCGCTCCGACTAAAGCCAGACACAAGAGCGAGGCGGCTACTATCTGCCATAATTTTATCTTATTTCTTCTCATCGTCTTCCCCCCCGGGAGCTTCCACTATCAGCTTTGGATCGTGTATGGCTTGTCAGCAAGCTCTCGACAGTGGTCAGTTGTTCGCCGACCATTTTTACTAATTGCTCCACGGCATCAGCTTTTAATAAGGTTAATCCCTTCTTCCCAGGCCCCGAGAAAACAAGTAACGTAGCTCCCAACTCTATTTCCAGCTCCTTGCGGGCATGGGCAGGTATAACCACCTGCCCACGAGAGCCGACTGTCGCCGAGCCGAAACACTTAAATTCATGCCAGCTATCTTCGCCGTCCATAATGCCTCCTCTCCTCAAACAAGAAATATCAGATTTGTATGAAATATAGCATTTCTATGAAAAGTTGTCAATTGTCTGCGGGAAAATCGGGAGGAAAAGTTAACTTAACGCCTCTACCCCAGCTCCCTGGCTTTATCGTAGGCGGCTTGAACCGCCCGCTTGACCAGCTCGGTGAACTGCCCTTTTTCAAATTGCTCTACAGCCCGGGCGGTGGTGCCGCCGGGGGAGGTAACCTTTTTCCTGAGCTCGGCCGGCTCTTCGCCCGACTTCTGGATAAGGAGGCCGGAGCCGAGCATGGTCTGCAACACCAGCCGACGGGCCATATCGCGGGGGAGGCCGATGGCTACCGCCGCCTCAATCAGCGACTCGACCATCAGGAAAAAATAGGCCGGGCCGCTGCCGCTTACCGCCGTGGCCATATCGATATACTTTTCGTCGTCAACGTAAATCTCCCGGCCCATCGCCCCCAGGATAGCCCCCACCAACCCCTTCTGCTCTTCGGTAACCCGGGGGGTGGCCGTCCAGACGCTCATCCCCTCGCCGATCTGGGCGGGGGTGTTGGGCATAGCCCGGGCGACGGCGCCGTGCTTGAGCCCTTTAGATAAAGTATCTATTCTGGCGCCGGCGACGATGGAGAGTACCACCTGGTTGGATTCGAGACGGCCACCGAGCTTGGCCATTACCTCGGCCAGATTCTGGGGCTTGACCGCCAGCACCACTATCTCCTTGTCTGAGATAGCCTCCAGGTTGTCGGCCATGGCCGCCACCCCGTATTTCTGCACCAGGGCCTTGCGCCGGGTCAGGCTGACATCGCTGACCCAGATAGCCTCGGGCTTGGCCAGGCCGTCTTCCATGACCGCCGCCAGCATGGCCTCGCCCATATTCCCCCCGCCGATAAAAGCTATTTTCATGACCTTAGAATCCATCCCCCTGACCCCCTTCCTTTAGCAAAGGAAGGGGGAGGATTTTTTTAAAAGAGGGACTTCGTCCCTCTTAGACACCCTAATTATTATAGCATAATAGATTTGGGGGTTTGTTAAGAAATTAAGAAATTGAGGGGCTTGCCCCGCTTTTAGAGGGCGTTTTTCTTCCCACCCAACCCACCCACAGAAGTGAGACCTCTATCAATTTCTTTTCAGAGGGGTTAAGGGGAGTTACCCTTCCTTAAAAAGGGCGGCGGGTGGGAATAGATATAA
>Ga0315555_1000571_pt1 | contig 26176 bp, 22 predicted proteins | sample SalMarSW160380MG_FD_202113 | JGI IMG/M metagenome (GOLD analysis project Ga0315555, IMG submission 202113) | Salt marsh sediment microbial communities from the Plum Island Ecosystem LTER, Massachusetts, United States - Salt Marsh Sediment SW1603-80 ... | reverse complement strand
ATATGGTGCAGCTTATATGGCTGAAGGAATGGTTACTTTAGCAGGAAGTAGATTATACACTAGTATGGCAAACACACCTGAAATTATAGATGAAGCTTTAGGTAGATTTGATAGAATTTTCCAGAATATTGAAACTCCAAAAATAGATTAATGAAAATCCGAATTAGAAAGAAAAAGAGAAAAAAAGGAACTAAAAAGAATTATTTAGCTCTTTATTTTAGATTTTAGAATGGGAAGAATTACATGCAAATCTCCAACAATGCCATAATCAGCAAAATTAAAGATTGGTGCACCTTCATCATTATTAATAGCAATTAGTGTTTTTGCTTTTACTCCACTTAAATGCTGAGGAGCTCCTGATATTCCAGCTGCTATATAGACATCTGGAGAAACTGATTGACCTGTTTGTCCTATCTCATAAGTTTCTTCAATCCAATGAAGGTCAGTACAAGCACGTGTAGCACCAATCTCACCACCAAGTGTAGTTGCTAAATCTTTTATGATCTGGAAATTTTCTTTACCACCTACTCCTCTACCACCAGCAACTATCAACTTAGCATCTTTGAGATTTACAGTACGTTCTGCTTTCTTTATTTCAACATGTTTAACTATCATATCATTTGAGTCGAATGAAACATCTAGTTTTTCTACTTCAGGACTTTGTCCTGATGGATTTTCATTTATAAAGAAAGCACCTGTTCTTGATGTAGCGAATTTAATATTACCAACAATTTTAGTGATTTTCATCGCTTGATCATCACGTACAGGAGTGTGAAATAGAACATCATCTCCATCTCTTGAAATATCTACGAATCTTTGAGCACAAGAGACTCCATGATGAATAGCTAATCTTGGAATAAGATCTTCTCCATATACAGTTCCTGCAGCTAAAACCAAAGTGGGTTCAGCTTTCTTGATTATTTCCAACATTGCTTTAACATAAGGTCGACTGAGATAGACTTCTAATTCTGGAGTTTCAACTGTATAAACACGATTTACACCATGCTTACCTAAACTTTCAATCCAATCATTATTCACCTGATTAGTTAGAAGCGCAGCTGAGATTTCACTATCACCAAAAACTTCTGATAATTTGTTTAGAATACCTAAAAGATTTTCTTCAACTGAATTATCTCTAATTTGTCCAAATACTAATATATTCATGTTATCACACTCCTAATTTTACTTCATCTTCTTTTAACTTACTAAGAAGATTGTCAACCATTTCTTCAGGTTCTCCTTCATTGATAATGTAGCTTTTCTTTTCGATAACTATATTGGACAAAGACACTTGTTGTAAAGAAGCTGCTTCTTTTCCAGTAACACTAGCACTTAGTCCTAAATCGGCAGAAGACCATTTGGGTACCTCTGCTCTCTTTGCGGTTAATATTCCTCTCATAGATGTATATCTCGGTGTAAAATATGGACTGTCACCTGTGCTAATTAATGCTTTTTTTGGAATCTCAACAATCTTCCTTCCACCTTCTAGAATATGTCCAATTCTAAAACCGTTCTCTATACTTTCCATCTCTTCGGCATAAAGAACGCTTGGAAGGTCAAGTCTTTCTGCTAACATGGCACCTACAGCATAAGAACTAGTAGATTGTTCTTCAGCTCCTAGGAAAACTAAATCAAAGTCACCAATCTTTTCCAATGCGCTAACATAAATTTTAGCTAATAACATTGGATCTTCTGTATAGAATGAATCGTCTGCAATTTCTATTGCTTCGTTACATCCCATAGCTATAGCTTCTCTCAAAGCTTTAATCGGTTTCAGACCTCTAACACATACAGCGGTAACACTCGCACCTGAAGTGTCTTTAAGCTTTAAAGCTCCTTCAATTGCATTCTTGCTTGTTGGATTGATAACTAAGTCATCTTCATTTATCAAGCTAGAGTCGAAGAAATCAACACCTTGGAGTTTTACTTGTGTGCTTACTATCTGATCTATAAACACAATAATCTTCATATTACTCAAGGAAACTGAAATACGCTGTTAAATAAACATTACTACTTACCAAAATAATCTGTTTTAAATCGAAAGAGAAACACTTAAGAAAATTCTACCCTAGTTCTTTTGTAATTAAAATGGTAAACAGAGAGAGCGTTATTGAAATTCAAACTGAGTTAAGTAACCTAATTGGTGTTCCAGGTCATGAAGAAGAAGTGACTGATTATATTCTTGTAAAACTTGAAAAACTAGGCGTAGATAAAGCATGGATAGATCCATTAGGTAATGTATTAGCAATAAGAGAAGGAACAGATCCTAACGGCTTAAAAATTATGTTAGATGCTCATGTAGATGAAGTAGGTTTTATGATTTCTCATATTGATGAACGAGGTTTTCTAACAATCGAACCTCTTGGAGGAATAGATAAGAGATTAATGCTTGGTACTCTTCTAGAATTTCAGAATGATAAGAGAGAGAGGATAATAGGTGTAGTTGGAGCGTCTCCACCGCATATAACAAAACCTGAAGATAGAGAGAAAGTACCTGATATTAACGAGCTGTTTGTCGATATTGGTTGTACTTCACAAGAAGACGTTGTTAATTTAGGTCTAGATATAGGTTCTGTAGGAACATTTTACACGAAATGTATATTATTAAATGAAAATACGCTTCTTGGAAAAGCATTTGATGACCGAACAGCTTGTAATGTACTTCTACATGTTCTTGAAGAGTTAAAAGGCAAAGAGATACCTCACACCTTGCTTATTAGTTTCGCAGTTCAAGAAGAAGTGGGAACTCGGGGAGCGATGGTGGCTAGTTACACATTAAAGCCAAGTATTGCCTTAGCACTTGAAAATACCATAGCGAGTGATGTTCCAGGAGTTCCTAATCAAAAAGTAGTAACAAGCTTGAGAAATGGACCTGCTGTAACAGCTGCAGATCGTTCATTAATCGTACCTAAGAAAATTTTGGAAAGAATCAAAAAAGCAGCTGAATTAGATAATATCCAATGGCAGTATAAGAAACCTACATATGGTGGTACAGATGCAGGCTCTATCTCTAGATCAAGATCAGGTGTTCCTTCAGGAGTTGTTTCAGTTCCATGCAGATATATTCACGGAAATACAGCTTTACTTTTGGTTGATGATATTATTAAAACCATAAAACTAGTAGTTAACTTTTGTAAGATTTAGCACTAGTTTAATTTTCTTAATTTTCTGGCTTAGGACCTCTAAAGAAGGAGAAAATAGTTGAGAACAACATAAATCCCGCAAAAACTCCAAATAAAATTCTCATTGCAGGTACATAGTTTATAATGTCGTTGACACTTCCCCCATTTGCTCTTTGAAAAACATTTTGTGAGTAAACAAATACAGCTGTTGCTAAAGCTGTACCTAAGCTAAATCCGACGTTAGTTGACAAACTTAACATACTATTTGCAATCCCTAGCTTACTTTCTGGAGCTGCAGACATCACTGATGTGTTATTTGGTGCGATAAAAATTCCTAGAGAAATCCCAATAACAGTTGCTATAATTACAATTATAATGGTGGGGACATGTTCTGAGATAAATAAAGCACCCAATAAGAGTGCTAAAGCCATTATACCAATTCCTGCAGTTGATATATATTTCACATCTATTTTATGAGCTACAGCTCCTGATGCTGCAGCTGCTATTGCCATACCTATAGGAGTTCCCATAATCGCAATACCTGTTCTAAAAGTGTCATAATGAAGAATCTGTTGAACAAAAAATGGTAGCTGATAAATAATTACACAAAGCCCAAGGTAAGCTAAGACTCCTGAGAAAATTCCAACAGTAAACCTCTTGTTTTTGAACATTGAAAGATCAACTACAGGATTGTTTGTTTTTCTTTCCCACAAAATAAAGAAGATTAGAAACAAAATACTTAATCCAAATGACATACTTGACCATAACTTAGCATAATGTCCAAAAGTTCCTACTTCCAGCTTAAACCTCGTAAGTGGAATGTTCCCAGGAAATAGATTTGGATTTGCACCAAAAAATGTGTGCTCGAATATACTAGCAAATACGCTGAAACTAAAAACCATCAAAAACAAAAAACCTGATAAAAAGATTGATCCAGGGACATCAGCTTTTCTTCTTCTTTCTTGAATAGGTGGTGTAGGTGGTATAACATGTTGAACCCAGAAAAAGCCAAGTAAACCAATTGGGACGTTAATTAGAAAAATAAATGGCCATCCTGAATAAGGTTGTCCTCTGAAAATCAAAACTCCATCTAAATATTCAGTAAGAGCTCCTCCGAGAATAGGACCAAGACCAATAGCTACGGCAATGAGTAGAGAATTTAAACCAATAGCGAGTCCACGGTTTTCTCTAGTCGTAAATCTCGTAATTATGGCCATACCATTAGCTACCATACCTGTAGCGCCTATACCTTGTATAATTCTGAATAAAATTAATAAAATCAAAGACCTTGCGAAAAAACAGAGAAGTGAAGCAAGAGAAAAAATAATCATACCTGATTGAAAAACCAATTTATTTGAAATTCTGTCACCTAAATCACCTGACACTGTAGTGAAAGCAATCATAGTGAGAAGATAACTAAGGATTATCCATTGAACCAGATTTTGAGCTACTCCAAGACTACCCATAATTTGAGGTAAACTTATATTCACTATGGTTCCATCAAGGGATGCCAAAAACGCTCCAATTCCTGTAGCAGAGATGAGAACACCTACTTTTATGGGAGGTTTTTCCATATGTTTATCTTCGTTCATCAGTGACAGAATGAGACAATATTAGTTAATTATAAGATTTATGCAAGTTACTGTGTTATCGAGGGTGAGTCTGTTGAAATTCCTCTTCCAAAATGTCCATTACAATAACATCATGGTACATTCCTTGTAGAAAATGTGCATCTCTTTTTCGTCCTACTTCTTTGAATCCTACCTTTTCATAAACATGGATGGCTCTTTCATTGTATTCCATCACCCAAAGTTCAACACGATGAAGATTTAAAATGTTGAAACAAAATTTAAGTAAACATCTCATAGTATCAGTACCATAACCTTTGCCATGATTGTCAGGATTATGAATAGCAATTCCAAGTTCAGCTGATCTGCTAATATTATTTATATCGTCTATTCCACAGGTTCCAAGAAAATCTCCTGAAACAACATCTTCAATTGCAAAAATATATCCCGTTCCGTTTTTAGCTTTGTTGTGAACCATTTCTATAAATTCTGCTTCCATCATTGACGACATAGGTATAAGTAAACCTAGTCCTATCCTAGATTCATATGTGTTCCAATATTTCATGATACTCTTTAAATCATCCTTTTCTAAAGGACGAAGTTTTATTTTTTCTCCAATATAAGGAGATTTTGTGGAATAGATATCTATCATACATGTATCTTAGTAATCTAATCTTAAGAATTTTTAGTTTAAATTACTGATTAGATTTCTAGACAATTTTAATAATAGGATAAAAAAAAGCTTTTAAATAGAGTTGAATGGATTAATTTTGTGTAAGATTATGTTTAATGTGTTTGGAGTTATTGCTACGTTGTTCCTAAAATATAACAGAAGAAGATATCGAAAACAAGTTCAAAAAGCAGCAAAAAAAGTTGGAGAAGGACTTAAAGTTAATCATAAATCTAAAGTCAATAAAAATACTATTTTAGGAAATAATGTGAATTTTAATGGAGTGATTATTAGAGGTGATGGTGAGGTTATAATAGGAGATAATTTCCATTCAGGTCCAGATATCTTGTTTTTAACTCGAAATCATAATTATGAAGGAACAAAAATTCCTTATGATGAAACATATATAAGAAAAAAAATAGTGGTAGAAGATAATGTTTGGATTGGTGCTCGTTGTATAATAGTCAGTGGTGCAACTATTGGAGAAGGAGCAATTATTCAAGCAGGAAGTGTAGTTATAAAAGATGTACCACCTTGTGCAATAGCTGGAGGTCATCCTGCCGAACCTTTCAAGTATCGAGATAAAGATCATTACTTCAAATTAAAAGAAGAAAAGAAATTTCATTAGGGAATGGTTAATGAAGAAATTAGATTTTATTATTGTAGGTGCAATGAAAGCAGGAACTTCTAGTCTTGCATTTCAACTTCAACATAATCCTGATATTTGCATACCTCTAAAAGAAATCCATTTTTTTGATAATGACAATAATTATTCTAAAGGAACTAAATGGTATGAAGAAAATTTTACAGAATGTGACCAACAGAAAATAATTGGAGAGAAAACTCCTACTTATAGTTATTTAGAAAAAGTTCCGAAAAGAATACAGGAGTATAGTCAAGAAATTAAATTAATATGGATTTTTCGAAATCCTATTGAACGAGCATATTCAAATTATTGGCATGCTGTGAAATCAGGAAGGGAAAGATATAGTTTTGAAAAAGCTGTTCAAAAAGAAACTGAACGTATTAGAAAAGATATTTTCAAAGGATACTTAAAAAGAAGTGTTTATGTTGAGCAAATTGAATATTATTTGGAATACTTTGAAAAAAAACAGATGTTTTTCATGTTGTTTGAGGATTTTGTGAAAAATCCGTTAGATAATATGTATAGTCTGTTCAAATTTTTAAAAGTTCCATTTAATGATTTCAAATATATTAATGAAATAAGAAATATAACTGTGATACCACGAATACCACTTTTGCTCAGAAAATCTTCTGAGATATTTAGACAGAATTCTTTGGTGTATAGAGGATTGCAATTTCTTGCTACTAAGGGAAAAAAACCCGGTTATCCAAAACTATCAAATGCATTACGAAATGAACTAGATCACTACTTCGCTGATTATAACAGAGAATTAAGTAATTTAACTGGATTAAACTTGGATCTTTGGAAAACATAACAACAACAAAACTATTTCTGTCGTAATATTGAAATGTGTTTAATCAAGATCTATTCTTTCTTCAATAGTATCAGGCATTGTATCTATTTTTTCTTTATTTTTGCTGAATTTTTTGAAATAATCTTTGAAAAGATCTGTGAAAAAACTTATATCATCTCTTTTAATTTGCTTTGTAAGCAAAATTCCTGCTATAAATAGAACAAGAGTGATTGAAAACGAAATGGTAACGTTGTAAATACCAGCAAAACCAAAAACAAAATAATAGCAAACAATTCCAACACCAGCTGAAACAATAAAAATACCAAGTAATTTTAACAATCCGATATAGTCGTAATTGAGCTTGTAATATCTTTGTGATATTATCATCGCACCAATAGAATAAACAGCTCTGATAACAAAAAATGAAGCACCTAGACCTAATAGAGCATTGATTGGAATAACAAACCAAGCAACTGCAAAAGCAGCTCCAAATGCGACTGTTGCAAAAATAGCGTTCCAATATAATTTTAAGTACAAAACATGCCCAAAAGCTATAATACTATGTAGGTATTTGAAGATTACTGCCCCTAGTAAGAAAGGTATAATATAGACACTGAGGATATAACTACTATTTGTAAAAAGCATGATAAGAATGGGTGAATAGGCATAAAGTGCTATTGCCAAAGGGATGAGTGTAATAAGAAACATTTTAAGAATTTTCTGAGAAACAAGTTGGATTCGATCATGTTGTCCTCTTTCAAATAATCTAAAGATAATAGGACTATATACCATACTAATCAGATTTCCTGCAACTAGAATGAGATTTGTAACTAACAAAGCACCATATCTGTATAGTGCTATTGTCTCCGTACCAGTTATTGGGAAGAAATAATTAACTAACAATAATACTAGCATATTAAATCCTTGCCAAATATTTCCCACATAATAGGAAGGAAGAGAAAAAGTCATGATTTTCTTGAATTCAGTAAATGAGAATCTTCCAATACCTATGTCTTTGATTATTTTATAGATACTATAAATTGCTACAACAGTTTCTGCTAATGCTAAACCTATAATAAGACCAAATAATCCCATCTTAAAGAAAATTACAGCAAATATACTAAATGGAATTTGTAATAAAACTCTAGCGATGATAATATTTGAATAATATCTGCTACTTTGGAGTGATGTTGCGATTGTATAACAAATAGTACTAAAAATTTGAGCGAAAACTATAAGTGCGATTAAAAGAACTGTTCCAATATAATTCTCAACTTGAAGGAACCATGGTCCTTTGCCAGTTACAAAGAAAACGATAAGAATCGCTAATATTACGATAATTTCAGCAATGATATAAATTAGAATACCTGTAAATATGAAATTCTTGAAAGTTTCAAGATTTTTAGAAATTTTGTATTTTATTGCATATCTATTAACTGCAGAAGTGAACCCAAAAGATGAAAAACCAATGAGTAAGGCAATTGCTGAGGTTATGATTGAGTATTGACCCATTTCACTTTCTGACAAAGTATTAGTAAATATTTTTGTGAAAGCAACTCCTATAAGTTTTGTAATTGCGAATGATACAAAGAAAGAAATAGCGAATCTTGAACTTTTTCCAAGTTCTAGCAAAGATGATTCCCTGTGTCCAAACATTTCATCATTCTCCAAGTTATGAACAAACATTTGTTTCATTTTTAAAAGTATCTAAATATTAGCAGAATATAGCAGAATTTAATATACTTTCAAATTTGTTTTACAAAAATAACAATTTATATACTCGAAATTTATAATAATTCCATTTAGTTACGCAAGAAAAGGTTAAAATTATGAGCTACATCACAAATCTATTCCAAAAAACATTCAAACGACGACTTGGTAAAAATATTGGTACGTTGATAGCTATTTCTCTTGGAGTCTCTTTAATGGTTGGTGTTCAGATTACAATTACAAGTTTTACTGCTGAAGCTTTGGATTTCTTTGTAGATGCAATAGGTGAAAATGATATTATAATCAGTGGATTTGCTCTTCCAATCCAAAATTACACAAATATTATGGATGAAATTGAACAATCTAATATTACTATTGCAGCTATGAATGCCAGAGTAACGCAAGATGTTGCTGTATATAATTTAGAAACTGGTGATCTTGAAAAAGGGATAAATTTTGTGGGAATCGAATTAAATGAAGATCCTGTGTTTGGAAACTTCTATGATGAAAATAATACTGAAATAACCCAGAGTGAACTTCAAAATTACTTCTTAAATGAAACCCAAGTTCTTTTAGGAGCTAGTCTGCAAGAAGATCTCAATGTTACTACAGGATCAATTATTAAAATACGTATTGGCGAATTAAATACTAATGGAACCTTTCAATATGAGTATAAGACTTTTGATTTGCAGGTTGTAGGTTTTGTAGCAGAAGAAGGCAAAGGAAAAGAATTAGGGGGAAGGGCTATTTGGACCAGTATTGATAATTTACGTTCAATTATAGGTTTGAATTCTAATGAATGTACAGAGATTAATATTGCATTAAGTGCTAATCACAAATTAAATCCGGTAGATAATGATTACGCAAAACAAGTAGAACTGGAATTAAAAGATTTATTGAATGCAGAAGCAAATAGCCTTGTAATCATAGCATTTAGAGCATTAATACTTGAAACTTCGGATCAAATTTTAGGGGATGTACTCCTTGCTTTCAACCTTTTTGGGGCATTGATCATTTTTGCAGGTATCCTCCTTTTGGTCAATATTCAACTAATTCAAGTTGAAGATAGAATTTCACAATTAGGAATCTTAAGAGCGATAGGTTCTAGACGTAGAGAAATTGTTAGTCTCTTTCTTATTGAATCAGTTGTACTTGGGATATTTGGATCACTTTTAGGTGTAGCTGGAGGGTATGGAATGTCTGTTTTCTTAGTCTATCAAATAGGTCAAACTTTCTTCGAAGGAGTAATTAATTTACAACCTACAGTAACGGGTGCATCTATTATCTATTCAGTTGTTCTCGGTCTTATTTTATCAGTAGGAGCTGGAATATTCCCTGCGATAAGAGCTGCTAGAGTGGACGTAATTGAAGTTATCAGAGGAATAAAGAAAGTTAAACCAAAAAGAACAGGTAATTTCTCACTCGGTTTAGGATTAACTTTTATTGTAGGTGGTATAGGTATCTTTGTATCTCAATACTTACTTTATGGTTCGTTTTTTGTAGCATCTGGATGGGATACAGCTTTAGAGCAGTGGATGTTTATGGGAGCTTCTGCTGCCATTCTCATAGGAATTAGTCTTATATTGGGTTATCTATTCTCGAAGAAAATAATGGGGAATGGTATAGGACTTACTTTTATGGGTATTGCAATAGTTATGCTATTAACTTCATTATCATCATTAAAAGAGGTTACAGAAAATACTAAGATTCTTGCAACTTTAGCAGTTGTATTAGCTTTAGGATCAATAATTGTGGTTGGAGTTAATTTAGCAGCAGTAACCAACTCATTAAGAAATCTGTTGTATCGAACTCGTTTGAAAAAAGGAGTATCACTAATATCAAGCAAATATATGACATCTAAGTCTATGCGAAGTACCTTAACATTTGGTATCTTTGCTTTAGTATTAACAATGAATATTTTTGCAGGCATTTATCAATCTACGTACTCCTATAATACGTTAGAATCAGCTGAATTTTATAGTGGTGGAGCAGCTATTAATATCGATCTTGATACTCCTATCGCAAATTCTTCCCTAGTTGATATAGAAAGAGATCTTTATGATGTTGATAGTGCTATAACCTATGTTAAAGGTATAAATTCCACTATTACTTATATCACGCAAGTTGAAGGATTTGAATTTGAAATTCCATCTGAAATCCTTCCAGCAAGAATAGATATGCTATATAATAATACTTTCAAAAATGGAACGGAATACATTTTTGATTTTATATTCGAACAATCAATTGCTGAATTTACAAAACAATACAAACCTGCTGCTTCTGAACAATACCAAAGAGACTATAGTCATGAGATTTGGGATTTCTTCTACAACAGAACCAAATTTAACGCAGAAGGTTATATAGATAACGAAAATGGCTATGAAACTGTAATTTCCACCACTCCAATTCTTCGACCAGGACATGTTTTCAATCTACATGGTTTAGGTTATGCTCCTAGACAAGTAATTGTATTAGCTTCTGTCATGCAATACCCATTTGCTTTTGGTTCGGGACTTCCAAGCTTGTTGATAACACCAGATTTCTATCCAATATTGAGAAATAATTTTGCGCTATATCCTAAATACACAAGATTTCTTGTCAAAACTTCATATGATTTTAGATCTAATCAAAATTATGTTCTATCAAAAAATATTGAGGAATATCTAAATGGAAAAGATTCTGTGTTGGTTCAAAATGAAGATTTTGTAGCTGCAGATGCAGATGCATATTGGAATGAGATGTTAGATATGGTGGATTTCCAAGTGAAGACATTTGCATTTTTAGAATATTTCGTTGGATTTGGATTAGTAGTTGGAGCGTTGGGGATGATAATTATTGCAGTAAGAAACATTTCAGAAAGAAGAAGAGAAATTGGAATGATGCGAGCAATTGGTTTCAAAAAACAGCAAATTATAGGAACCATAATGTTAGAATTATTCATACTCGCAATTTTAGGTTTGATAATGGGTTTCATTAACAGTCTAATCCTTGGCTGGTCCTTCTCAAACATCTACAATTGGAGATTGATACTTCCACTAACTAAGTTGTTACTTTATACGGGAATTATGGTAGGTATAGCTCTAATAGCTTCAATAATACCAGGTATAAGAGCAAGTCAAATAACTCCAGCGGAGGCTATAAGATATGTCGGTTAAGAATGTTGCTGAGGAAATAATCCTAAAGACTAAAAATTTGCATAAGATATATGCAAAAGATACCCCGATGGAAGTTCATGCCTTAAGAGGAATTGATATCGAGATAAGAAAAGGAGAGATGGTCGCAATCATGGGACCATCTGGCTGTGGAAAAACTACACTTTTAAACCTTTTAGGTGGAATAGATCAACCTACCGAAGGAACAATATTCATCCAAGGTCAAGATGTTAACGAATTATCCGATATAGAAATGACAGAATTTCGATTGAATAATATTGGTTATATCTTTCAATTGTTTAATCTATTTGATTTCCTAACTGCTCTAGATAATACGGTTCTCCCTTTACTTCTTACTGATATCTCAAGGTTAGAAGCTGAAGAAGAAGCAAAAATGATGCTTAGACAGATGGGTCTTGGAGATAAAATATATCATTTACCAAATGAACTTAGTGGAGGTGAACAACAAAGAGTAGCAGTATCACGAGCACTTCTAATGAATCCTGCAATTATTCTTGGTGATGAACCTACTGGTGACTTGGATCAAGATACTTCTACTGAGATAATGAATTTGTTTGTTTCAATTAATGAAAATTATAAACAGACATTTCTTGTTGTTACACATTCTGAATATATCGCTTCTTTCTGTCATCGCATTATACGAATAGTGGATGGAGAGATTGTTAATCAAGGTGATGAAAAAAATGGCTGATTCAGAAATTAAAAAGACTCAACTTCAAGAGCAATTTGCTAAGATGACAATGGGTGTTCTTATTAACAAGCTTGATAGAGATTCTTTTAATACTTTAGTTCGAAAAATTAAAAAAATCTTGAAGAAATTTGTTTCTTCTACTAAGTCTGGTTCATTAGAATTTCTTGAGGTTAATTCTTTTCTTTTTGTAAGGTGCAATATCCCTCTCAGTTCAGTTGAATCAAGTGAACAAAGAAAAAATTTGATGCAAGAGCTTGAAACAATTATCCATACCTACTGTAATAATGAATGTAATAAATATTCAAAAGCAATTAGGAAAAATGTAGAAATAAAAGATATCACTAATATTTTAGCAAATTTAGTTAAAAGTTCGGGATCTTCTACAAGTAAAGAAATTATTTCTGAAATATCAAAGAAAACAGAAGACATTGATGATAGAGTCATAGAACGAGTTAGTGATGTTCTTCAGAATACCTTCTTAATCATATGGGACTTTCCTGATGACTTTCCAGATATAATCATGCTACCTGATTTTATCTTAAAACGTGATATTAACGATAAGACATCGGGTGTTTCGTTGCGAACCATTGCAGAAAATCTTCTTATAGCTCAATTTGGTAAAACTTGTGCTACTAATCTTAAACCAATCTTGGAATCAAATGAAGTTGCAATTGATCTTCTAGGGAATTTAGTTCTTGACAAAAATAACATTCAATTACTAGAAGAACAAATGAGTGATAAGCTTTGGAGAACTATAAGAGTTATTTTTGGTTTATTATCCTCTACACAACAATCTATTTCAGTGATCTTAAAACAACTTAGAAGAGTTTCCGAAGTTACAAAAGAGCTAAGAATAGAAGTTGAAAATTTAGATTATAATCCTTTAATGGATTATTTGATGTTGGTTGAATCATTGACACAGTGTGAAGACTTGACAGCTCGTTTAAATCATCTTCAAATGAATGTTAAAAAAATATTTCGTGAATTATTGAACACTATTAATAAGTACAAAGATTTACCTGAAAAAGAAATAGATCAAATCGAATATCTATCTGATATTTTTACACAGACTCTAACTGAGATTCAATTACTAAAATACTATGCAGATAAATTTAGGGATCTAGCATATTTTCAATCTGTTCCTAGTGATGTTAGCATTGAAACACGAAAGAAGCTTGATGTAGATGAAGATTCTATACTTAAAGGAGTATCACTCTTTAAAACTTATAGACTCGTAGGTTCAACTGTATATGCTTTACGAGGTGTAGATATAGAAATCAGAAAGGGAGAGATGGTTGCAATTATTGGACCTTCTGGAAGTGGAAAAACAACGCTTCTAAACCTTTTATCTGGACTAGATTCACCAAATCGTGGAGCAGTATTTCTACTTGGAACAAATCTCGAAACAATGACTGATTCAGCAATTTCTATGTTCCGAAGAAAAAATATGGGATTTATTTTTCAATATTATAATCTCGTTCCTCAATTGACTGTTCTAGAAAATGTTATGCTTCCAGGATTGATGATAAGAACACCGAAAAGAGAAGTAAGAAAGAGAGCAATAGAACTAATAGAAGAAGTTGGTCTTGAACGTTTTAAAAACCAATATCCAATTAAACTATCGGGAGGACAAATGCAAAGAGTTACAATTGCCCGTGCAATGATAAACAACCCAGCTATAATCTTTGCAGATGAACCAACTGGGGATCTTGACTCTCAAACTGGAAAGGTTGTTATTGATTTGATTAGCAGATTCGCAAGAGAACAAGGTACAGCTGTGATACTAGTTACACATGATAAAAGTATTGCAGAGACATGTGATAGGTTGATTAAGATTGGTGACGGAAAAATAGTTGTTACCTAAAGTTTTTTTCTTTCTATTTTCTCTATTTTCTTTTTCCATCTGTAGAATTTCTCAGGACTTTTAGGATAATGTTTTGAGAGTTTTTTTATCTTTTCTGAAAGCAATAATCCTTTAGCTACTTTAATTAATAATTTTGGTTTTCTCATTCCTTTGATTACTTTTTGTAAAATAGGTAGTTTTACAGATGTAGAACTCATTATAGCATCTAGATCTTCTTGTGAAATAATGCCTTTCTCGAAAAGGAAAGAGAAATCACTGAAAGGAACAGTAGCAAGTAGTTTGTGAACAGCGATCCCCAATCCTCCTTCATATCCGTAGTAATCCCATATCTTGAAGTTATATTCCCACAATGCTCGTTCACTGCAATCATTGTTCCTGATAGCTTTCTCGATAACATCTGTAGCATAATACGCACTTAATAATGCTGGACCATGGCCTTCTCCAGAAATTGGATTTACAAGAGTTGCTGCGTCTCCACAAGTTAAGAAACCGTTACAAACCATAGAATAGAGCGGTAACCTACCTGGTAAAGTGTCTCCTGCTGCATCTAGAATTGTGGCATTTGGAAAAATCTTTTTTCGTATAATCTCGAGAATGGCTTTTACATTAGCTTTTTTGTTATCCTCATTCAATAACCAACCGACGCCTACATTTAACTTGCGTTCTCCTTTAGAGAAAATCCAGAAGTATCCCGGAGGTGGCATTTCATCATGATATTCTATCCTCATCTGATTTTGATATTCGTGAGGATCATCTGTTTCAATAATCTCTCTATAAGATACAATTGTCTCTGAGTTTTTCAATTTTTTAGGAAATTTATCACAAACAGTATCAAGTATTCCTCTTCTTACAATGCCAGTAATCCCAGAACAATCCACTGTAATCTTAGCATAAATATTTATTTTCTTTCCATCTTTCTGTCTAATCTTACATCCAGCGACATTATTTTCTTGAATTAGTGTACCAATTACCTTATGTTCAGGTTTGAGTTCTATCCAAGGATAATCTTTGAGGGAATTAATGAGTCGTTGTCCATATTTTAAACGGTCGATAGTTTGAGATTTAAAATTTAAAGAGAGTTCAAAATCGCTTACTGGACGAAAATGAGCTGTTTTTAAGTTTTCTGATATCTCGTCTCCATAAGGTTGTTTTATCCCACAGAATTCATAAAGTTTTCTTGTGGAATTTGGAGATAATGCATCACCGCAAGGTTTGTATCCAATTCGATTTTTTGGTTTTTGATCAACTAAAATTGTAGAGATGTTTCTCTTTCCTAAATTAATTGCTAAACTTACGCCTGCAGGTCCTGCCCCAACAATTAGAACATCAGTGTTTAAATTTAAACTTCTCATTCAGCTATTATTATTATACCCTAAATAAAAATCTTTCAGCAAGAATTGAAATTTAAATAGAAGCTATATCTTAAATAGAAGATATCTCTCCATTTCTCATTATGTCTCCAAATCAGAAAACATCATTCTACCTCGATTTAATTAAGAAATCTCATGCAGCATTCCGCGAATATTTAGTACATTTACCTGAAGATATCTTAGATTGGAAAGTAACTGATCTAATGTATTCATCAGAATGGATAATTAAGCATATTATACATGATCAAATCTGGATTGTTAATGTAATCATAAAAAATGACAAAGAGAGTTTTCATTTTGAAGATAAATCTGATAGTTTGATGTTGGAAGAGTTGATTGAAGAATATGATAAAATGGTCATAATGGCAGAAGATAACCTCTCCAAACTAGATGATAGTCAGTTGGAGGAAATGAGAAATTACAAAGATTATACTATCTCTGTGGAAGATTGGTTATATGAATACATCTTTCATCTTAATCAACATAGCGGAGAGCTTGGTTTTATATTAACTGCTTGGAAAAGAAAGAAAAGATCCTTATCAGAAAATTAATCTGCTTCCATTAGTTCTTCTGGAGTAAAAGGTTCGATATGTATTACAAGATCTCTGAACTGGCCACTAGACTCAAGTTTTGTTTTTACCTTTTCAGATATTTCATGAGCTTTACGAATTGATAATCTAGGTTCTACCAAAATATGGAAATCACCAGTAAACATACCTAATACCGAACGTAATCGGATTATATGAACTTCTTTCACTTCTGGAAAAGAGAGTACAATTTGTCTGAGTTCTTCTTTTACCTCTTCTGAAGGTCCTTTATCTAATAATTCAGGTAAAGACATTTTTGAAATTTCATATCCTGTATAAAGAATCAGGGCTACTATAACAAATGCACATGCTGGATCTAACCACCAAACATCAAATTGAGTACCAATATAAGCAATAATAACAAAAACTGAAGCTATAGCATCTGTTCTGTAGTTTTTTGCATTTGCAACATAGACTGGTGATTGTATCCTTTTACCAATCTTTAATAAAGCCAATGAGATGCTTAATTTCGCTACTAATGATATTATTGCAGCTATCAATATCCATATCTCTAATTTGTAAGGAATTGCACTTATTAAACGCTTAATCGATTCTTCTGCTATAAAATAGGATGATACAACCATAGTAAATACTATTACCAAACTAGATATTTGTTGAAATTTTTGATGCCCAAAAGGATGATCTTCATCTGGTGGTTTTCTACTAATTCTCTCACCTATTCCAGCTACGGTTGCAGATACAATATCCAGAACAGAATCAAAACCATCAGCTATAAGACTTATTGAACCAAAGATAAAACCTATTAGTAGTTTAAGTATAATAAGTAAAGCATTAACGCCTATTGAGAGAATATTTGCGATTGTAGATAGGTTTACTTTTGACATTATATCCTCTTTAATTTGTTATGATTAAATACTTTTCCGGAAGAAAAAGAGAAAAAGAGGTTATTTACCTCCACTTATTTTTAAGTCTTTGAGTAACATCCAAGGTGCTTGATGACCATTGCGATTTTCAGTTTCTTTACTCAGATTTTCTATCTTATTATAGATGTCAAATACTGTGCTTCCAATAACAGTATTTTTCACAGGATACAGTATTTCACCATTTTTCACAAAAAATCCTTGATTAATCTGTGCAGAAATCTGAGGATTACTTCCTCTAGAACCTATCGGAGATCCTATCAAAAGAATACCTTCTTTTAATTCTTCTAGCAAATTATCTTTAGAAATCTCACCAGGTGCTATATTGAGTGTATATGGTGCAGGTCTTGGTCCAGACGAAAAAGAACTTCTTGAAGCATGACCAGTATTTTCTAAACCTACTAATGGAGCTGTATAAGAGTCTGTGATATATGTTTGGAGAATGCCATTTTCGACTAATTTTAGTTTTTGAGGTACAACGCCTTCATCATCAAATGGTGCTGAATCTGTTCCACCAGGATAGAAAGGATCATCAGAAATGTTTAGTTTATCATCAGCAATCTTATCACCAATTTTATCTACAAAGAATGCTGTTTTATTGAAAACACTAAAGGCATTAATCCCATTCGCAAGTATTGGCTCGATTGTACCATATGTACTATCAGGATCAAGTAAAACTGGAAGAATAGCTGTATCTATTTTTTTAGATCCAAGCATTTTTTTAGCTCTTTCTCCTGCGACTTTTCCAATTTCTTCATACTTAAATTTGGAAAGTACAGTAGATGCATCATAATAATACGCATTACCAATGTCATCGCCTTCCTCTATTTTTACACCTAAATAACCACCTACTGATGATTGTGTTGAGGTTCTATCAATTCCCTGAGAATTAATAATAAATCTCTTTCCATAACCTGTGGTAAAATTCCCGCTTATTATTGCATCATCTGTAATTTGAGCTTGTTGGATAGATTGTAGTATCATTTCTGTAAATTCTTCAACATCAATATCAACGACTGCTTGATCAAATCTATCTAGAATATCAGGTGATGGTTTATCATCAAATGGTAATGAATTAAAGTTTGGATCAGGAGGGCTAACTTGAGCTAGTTCATAAGCGTCTTTTACACAATTCTCAATACTTTCTCTCGTAAAAATAGTAGTAGAAGCCATCCCAAGAGACTTATTTTTAATTATTCGTATACCTAAACCGGAATTACTGATATCTGTAAATCTTCTTATAGCTCCTCTTTCTACTTGAACGCTTTTTGCTGAACCATAAAGTGTGTAAGCTTCTACTTGATCTGCACCTAAGGATAAACCATGATTTACTACAAATTCTGCTAACTCGTGAAGATTATCATCAAATGACATCAATTTGTACCTCCAACTACTAAATCTGAAACACCTAAATTTGGCCCTCCACCAATTACAGGTACCCATTGTCCTCCTTTCCCACAAGTACCTTCAAAGGCTGGTTCCCACTCTTTTCCTATAGCATAAGTGTTCTGTAAGACCTCAAGTGTCATACCTGACATTCCTACGTTACCCATCATATCAGAGATCTCTCCATTTTCAATAAAATAACCTAATTGACATGTGAAATAAAATTGTCCTTTAGCTGGAACAACATATCCACCATAAGAATCTTTGAGATAAACGCCATTTTTAGTAATTTCTGCGATCTCATCTAAGGTCATATCTCCATTATCTACATAGGTATTTCCCATTCGAGCTTGAGGAGCTACATTGAAATTCATTGCTCTTCCAGATCCATTAGGCTCCATTCCTAATGCTGTTGCTGTTTCTAAGGTGTGGAAATATTCTTTTAAAATCCCATTCTCAACTAAGGTTCTTTTTCGTGCTTTTGTACCTTCTGAATCATATTCAAAGGATCCTCTTAAGTTAGGAATAGTAGGATCATCATATACATTTATCCCTTCAACACCTACTTGTTTGTTCATCTTTCCTTCTAGAATCGAGTTCTTAGCAATAATCCCATCAGCTTCACAAGCGTGACCAAAAGCTTCATGGATAAAAACTCCTGTTAATGATGGATCCATTATGATGTTCATCTTTCCTGAAGGTGGTTCTCTAGCCATCAACAATTTTTCAACTAAAATTGCAGATTTTAATCCTTCTTTCTCAGGGTCCCATTTTTCAACTAGTTCCCATCCACCAGCTCCTCCAGTGGAATCGAATACATTTTGCATTTTTACTCCTTGTCTCCCAACAATGTTTTTAATTAATCTTATAACATGTGTCTCATTGCTAACTTTAGTTCCTTTATTATTTACAATGATTTCTTTGCTATGCGATTCTTGATAAGATGAGGAAGCTTCTACTATCGAATCTGAATATTCTCGTGCAGTTTTTTCTGTCTGTACTATCTTATCGAACTTTGTTTCTTTGTCTATCTCACGTGGATCAATTTCGATTTTTGTCGAACCACTTCCCTCAAAAACCCAATCGTCACCAATAATTCTTTCTTGTTTTGTATATTTGGATCCTGCACGAGCCATTTTCATTGCTTTATTAACAGCTTTGAGGATAGATTCTCTATCCGTTTTCACAATTGTTGTAAAACCCCAGAAATTGTCAATTAAAGCTCTTACAGCTATCCCTCCTGTTGTTTGATTACTTACACTATCAAACCTTCCATTTCTTACTGTAAAAGATTCTCCCATTGCATAACCATAACGAATATCGAGAAAATCTCTATTAGAAAGTTGAATCTTATTTATAATTTCTTCTAAGGTGTCTAACATACGTTTCTTCGTTTTTCTATTGCCATATAAGGGTAGTTATACGACAACAATAAAGTGTTTAATTACACTCGAATATCTGATGGTTCACCACATTTTCTGCATTTACCATCTTTACCTAACTGTTTGATTTTTACATTATAATAAACTCGTTCAACTAGAGTTGATTTACAATGTTGACAAAATGTTGTATTAATCTCTGAATAAGGTAAGTTACCTGTATAGACATATTGTATACCAATTTCCTCAGCAATTTTCTTTGCATTAAGAATAGTTTCTACAGGAGTAGGAGGAATGTGTTGAAGTTTGTAGTGTGGATAAAACCTGCTAAAATGAACAGGAACTTTTGTATTGAGATTGTCTTTAACCCATTCTGCAAAAGATTTTATCTCTTCAGGATTATCATTAAGAGAAGGTATTAGAAGCATTGTAAGTTCAACATGAGTTCCAGCTTCAAACATAGTTATAACGTTCTTTTTTATTATTTCAAGACCCGGAAATCCAGTTACATCCTTATAAAATCGTTGTGTATACGCTTTGATGTCAATATTAGCAGCATCTATTATTGGTAAGAGTTCTTCTAAAGGCTTTTCATTAATTAAACCGTTTGAGACTAATATATTGCCAAAACCGTTCTTGTGAGCTAATTCCCCAGTGTCTCTAATCCATTCAAAGTTAATAAGTGGTTCATTATATGTGTAAGCTATTGTATCACAACTGTTTTTTTTAGTAATCTCTATTGCGTTTATTGGCGTTACTGTAATGAGATTATTACTTTCAGCAGTTATTTGACTTATACTCCAATTCTGGCAATAAGCACAATGTAAGTTACAACCAGCAGTACCAAAACTCATTGTGTTTGTTCCAGGTTTATAATGAAAAATTGGTTTTTTTTCTATTGGATCAGCATGTACTGACGTAAAAAGATTGTATCCCAAAGCATAAAGAACTCCATCAATGTTTTTTCTAGCTCCACAATCCCCTAAGCTATTTGTTTTTATTACACAATATCTTGGACACAACATACACCGTACTGTTTTTCCCTCTCGTTTTTCGTAATATTCTGCTTCAAATAATGTCAAATGAATCACTTAACAAATCATATACTGATATGCAAGTAGAAAGTAGTATATTTAACTATAAATATGTCGATAACCGGCTTGAACAAAAAAATCGTTTTGTTTAGAATAAAATAAATTTTTGTTGAATGCTTAGTCTTAAAAGGAGAAAGTCATCTATTTACACTTAGACAAATTCATTTTGAAGAAAACAATTTTTAGAGGATTTAAAATGGCAAAAGATAAAGCTAAGGAAATTAAAACACGTAGATTTTGGATTAATCCACATGTTCATTGTGGATGTGATTGTGGAACTAAAACAGATGAACATGAAGAAGGTTGTTCAGATGCAGAAGGAGAATATAAATTAATTTATGAGTTACCTGGAGTTAAAAAAGAAAATATCTCAATTAAGGTGGTTAAAAACGGATTACGCTTAACTGCAAAACGAGATCAATATGTTGAGTACATAAATGAGTATCCATTCCTGATGGAAGCAGATCCTGATGCAACTGTAGCTCATTATGATGAAGGTTTATTAGTAGTTCATGTTCCAATTATTGGCGAAGATCCTTTTAAACAAAAAGAATCAATTGAAATACAATAAAAAATCCAATAATTTACTTTTTTTCTATTTTTTATATACTATAGTTACTCAAAGTTAGATAACTCCTACCACAAGATAAAAAAAGTAGAAAAAACGTTTTTAAGTGGTAAAATAGCTAATGAGTAATAATATACCTTCTAAAAACACTATCTTAAAAGATTTCAATATTATTAAATTGAAAAAAGGGGAAACTGTTAACGTTTCTAAAGCTTTAGGCTCAAGTAAGAGACTAGCTATTTTGCAGCATCTTTCAGAAGAAGAGCTTAATCTATCAGAAATCGCTGAAAAAATTAATAGTACTCCTCAAGCTGTTTATCATCATCTCCAAATCTTAGAAAAATCCAAATTAATCTATGTTGTCAGAGAAGAGAACATAAAAAACATGGCTAAAACAATTAAATATTACCGAGCAAGCTATCAACCTGATGCTATAAATTTGATCTTTTGGGCTCCTCTTGATGAGATAGAACCTACTGAACTTCAATCTAGAGTACCTTTATCTGAACGTCCTATTCAACGAATTGTTAGAAAAATGGCAAGCAAAGTATTTACAGATGTGAACGAATTTAAAATCGAGCTCCTAACTTCAGTAGTTAAAAACATGATAGATTTTACTCATGAATCTATGAATTCTCTGAAAGAAGAATATGGGCTTGAGATTGATGAAAAACTTTGGAATTTAATTGTATTTTTTTCTAATCTTTCTGTTTTGAATGCAGTTAAAAAAATGTCCGAAGATGAAAAATCTCGAGAGAAAACTGGTGATTTACTCTCACTTTTATATGAAGAATTAAACGAATTATAATGTTTCTTCGTTTTTTCTCCCATTCACCTGTGATAGAGAGAAATCTAGCGTTTTTTGGCTAGAAGTTTGTAGATCTTTTAGTTCCACTCTGACTCCTAATCTTTGCACGTCTCTTAGAGCTTCTTCTAAATACTGTTTTTTATCAATTTTTGTAGGATCTGCTAAAGAAGGGTGTTTAGCACGCTTATAAATTGCAGAATTGCCTTCCATTATTACAAAAGGGAATCGTTCGTATTCTTTCCAAATTTCATTGATGTTCAAATCCATTCTAATTGCAAAATCCTCAAGTGCTCCAACAGCTGGAGTCTTTGATTTGTAATTTTTTGGATTTCTTCTGATTGGTCCTAAGATAGTTGTTTTATCGAGTAAGTCTTGCCCAGTAGTTTGTTTAAACTCTAAACACAAGTCAATAACTCTTCTTCTTGCCTTCTCGACATTACCATCTTCTAGAACACACTGGAGAGCTTCTATTTGTACATCTCTTGCAAAAGGAGATGTATCACTTCTAATTGCTTCAAATCCAACAATTGTTAACTCTCCAGTCACTGTACTAATGTAACTATAACGCTTCTTTGTTTCAGGAGCAAAAATGATTCTTGTCGCTAAATCTACAAATTCTAGCTCCATTTCTTTAGGTAATTTAGACTCAAAATAATCTAAAAGTTCTGTAACTTCAGGTACTTCTTCCATCGAAAAAGGTTTACCATTTTTTACTTTCTCTGCAGTATCAAATACTTTGTTCTTATTCGCTAATTTGATGAATATACTGTCTGTATCACCATAAATCGCTTGACATTTGCCATCAGAGAACTCCTGTGTCCATTTGTCTACTCTCTTGATATAATCCTTAGCAATACTTGTTATAGCATTTGATATCTCAGTATCATAAAACCGACTTCCAACATAATTATGACTCCCATAAAGAGAATTTGCTGTAACTTTAAGAGCACTTGATTTAGTTTTTAGTTTATGTAATTTTACAATTAAGTTCTCTTTTTTCTTTGAATCTTCAAATGTACGAAGATAAGTCTCCAAATCATAAATTTGTTTTTTGATTTTTTTTCTTTCTTCTAATAATCCCTTCATCATTATTCTTAAACCAGTATCAGGTTTCTCTCGAAACTTCTTTTCTGGAAGTGCAACAGAACCATTATACGCTTCGCCTCCAATATTGAATGCAACCATGATTGAAGGGAACATAGAACGAAAATCTGCAATCAGAACCGCTTCATGAAGTGTTCCTTTTGGAACAAGAACAAATCCACCAATAGCTAATGATCGTGTACTTTTCCGATAAGCTAATTCTTTTCTTGTAGGTTCTGGAGGAATTAGAGTATTTTTATGATACAAAACTCTAAAAAGTTGAAATTCTCCTAAATGTCTTGGAGTAGAGTAGATTCCTTCAGATGGCCGAATTCCCACTAATTTTATGACTTCTAACCATTCTTCCATACCCATCTCAAAAAAGAGTGAATGTATTATATTTGCATCTTTTTTACATAGCGTTTTTAATTGTCTAACTTGTTTATTTTCTCTTTTTATCACAAGATTATACCACAATTCATTAACTTGTGCATATCCCCCACCTCTTTCGATATCTAGGAGTTCTTTTGAAAAATCTGAAAGACTTTTTTTTCCAGTTCTTGTACTTAACCATCTTGTACTTTTGACTAAATCATATGTGATATAACCAGGTATTCGATAACCAAGATAACCAATTGGTTCTTTTATTCTTACATCTTGATAAGGACTTAGAATCTCAGAGTCCAATCCTAATCTTTCCATTCTAGCTAAGAGATAAGGAAGTGTCACTTGATTTCCATTGAATGTAACTATAACTTCGGGCGATATCTTATGAATCTCGTTTATTAACTCTGAGATTAATTTTTTCTCATAAAAATCATCATCTTTTTCTAGGATAAAGTTCTTGTTTTTAGTCTCTTTATCCGATGTTCCCCATGTAATGCTAGCACAGATAATTCTGTTCTCTTTATCTTCAAAAACACTTGAAAAATTCTTTATCTTCTTGCCTTCTATTGTTATAGAATTTATAACTAAACTTAAAGACAAAATATTTATGGGAAAATCTATTACATCATCAATTAGTTTTACATTTTCAACATTTGTTTCGACTAGCTTAAAATCCTCTCCATCAGAAACTTCTCTAAAGTTTGAAACTTCTATCCAATTCAATCCTTTAATGTTGTTATCTATCAAGAATCTTGAAACATAAGAAATATCGTTTTCATAGCTCTTTATGTTGATTTCTCTGAGTATCTTACTATATCTTAGGATTCTCCAAGGATTTCTACCAAGGATTTTTTGGAGATAAATTGGTCTATTTTGGTAATATTTGTTTTTTGTTAAAGAATAATGATCTTTTATCCAATCCCCAAATTCTTTCTCAGTATACAATAGACTCTGAATAGCATCTGTGGTTTCGGGTACATCATCAATATAGAAATAAGGGTAAAAACCACAAACATGTATTATTATAAGCTTATTTTCTGCAGTTTTTCCTCTGATTCTTATTACAGGCTCCTCATTCTGTTTTTCCTTCTTCTGAATAAAGAAATCGATGTCGATTATAACACATTTGAGTGAATAAGATTCTGTAGGCATCCCTGTATCACACTTGAGATGAGCTGTATATACTATGATATCTTTGCTGTATTATTTAAAGTCTTTTTAAATAACAGAGGTTATTTTTTGATTGTACTTGCTAAAGAAACCAGTTTTTTATATATAAATTCGTTAAAATTAAGAGTTAAATTTTTAACTGATTAGTGTATGTTTATACTGTTGATTGATATATGTCAGCAAAAAGATTATCACCTGATGTGTACAAGAACTTGCAAAAACTCAAATTATCTGCAGACACAAAGAGTGGGACAGTCGAGGAGACAATAACTTTAGAAAAACCATCAGAAAATGACGATCCAAGGCCAGACTATTGGTTTATTCTGATGCTCTCTTTTGGACAAAGGTCAGGATATGTTTATGATAGAAGTGGACTTCATATTCCTGAACCAGATACTTATGTTTATAGTGTCGAACTATGGAAATTCAAAGGTTCCACATTAAAAGGTGTAGAAACAGTTTCTAATAAAGTCGATTTTGATGAAGCATTAAAAACCTTTCAACAACTCAGAGAAGAAATCACCTCTGAAGGATTTCATATAGTACAATGATGAGATTAAAAAAGGAAAATAATTGCAGTGCTTATTGAGGAAATTATAATTCCAATTCCTATAAGTATTAGCTTTTTCGGTTGATACAGTGGTTTTTTAAGATGACCTAAACTTGGATTTTCTTTCTGGATAAGAATTATGTTCGCAAATAAAGCTAAAGCAAACAATACTGCAATGACTATTATATTAATAAATATCTCCCAGAATTCAATTGTTTTTTCAAAATATGCAATACTAAAACCATAAATGGGTGTAAAACCTAAATAAAATAGCAGTATTTGCAGAATAGTCTGAGCAGCAAGAGTTTTGTTTCTTTCGATTTTTAAAGTGAAGAGAATTGACTTTGCTGTCAATGAAATGACAACTATAATCACAAATATTGACAATCCTATTAGTAAAAATCCAAAAATGCTAAAATATCGATAATACCTTAATTTGACTAAACTTGAGTAAACGTAGGTATGTCCTAACCCAAGTAAAAACGCATAAACTACCGCTCCCAAAGGATTCAAGGTTTTTGGTTTTTTTATAATGGGAGCTTTTGGTGCAATATCTTCTCCTAAAAGTGCCAATTATTTCTCCTCTGAAGGTTCTTTAGCCAATTCGTTTTCGCGTAAATACCTTTCTGCTGCTCTTATAACTTTTCGTGTATTCTCAAAAGTGAGCATTTTTAAA
>Ga0315555_1000570_pt1 | contig 26178 bp, 21 predicted proteins | sample SalMarSW160380MG_FD_202113 | JGI IMG/M metagenome (GOLD analysis project Ga0315555, IMG submission 202113) | Salt marsh sediment microbial communities from the Plum Island Ecosystem LTER, Massachusetts, United States - Salt Marsh Sediment SW1603-80 ... | reverse complement strand
AGGATTTCTTCGAAGCTGCCGCCGTACTGGTCGTAGGCCTCACGGTAGGATATTCGCCGGAACGGCTTTTCGGGCACCGCGAGCTCCCGTTTGAAATAGGCCAATGACTCGGCGCAGCGCTCCCGGATCTGCGACAGGATGTGGATGACCAGATCCTCGCCCAGGGCCATCACCTCCTCCCTGTCCGCTTCCCTCATCTCCAGATCGAGCTGGGTGAACTCCGCGAGGTGCCTGCCCGTATCAGCCAGTTCAACCGGCTCCAACCGGATGTTCGGTGAAAAGGCGAAGATCCTGGGGTGTCCCAGGAGAAGCATCTGCTTGTGGAGAATCATGCTCCGAGTGAGCTGATACCGTTGCTCATAGTACTCCACCTCCGCCTTTCCGGTCGCATGGCGAAGCGGATCGGTCACCGGGGACATAATCACGGGCAACACCTCCGTGAAGTCCTGCTGCCGGAGAAAATCGCCCGCGGCTTTCAGTATTTCGCTTTGCACGCGCAACGCGTGCCGAAGGGATTCCGAGCTCAGGTGTTGATACTGCGACGCCACGAAATCCTTCAGTTTCGGATCTTGCATCATGTTCGCTCCCCCAACGAATCAGCAGCCTGACGCTGCCGGAATCTGCCTCTAAAAGATACAGAGCATCCACTTTTTTACGCGCTCAAAAGCGACAGTAATTTTGAAACCCCACCTTCAAGAGAAACAGCCTCCTTAGGCATGCCAGCCTGGTTCCTGCAGCAATTGACTTGGCGGGCAGCCTACTAAAAAAGCCCCGGTTCGATTGAACCGGGGCTTGCTTTCCGTCGAATGAAGCGGAAGATCAGTACATATCCCCCATGCCGCCGCCGGGCATTGCGGGCGCCGACTTTTCTTCCTCGGGCGCGTCATGGATAACAGCTTCGGTCATCACGAGCACGCTGGCGACGGACGAGGCGTTCTCGAGAGCGGTGCGGGTGACCTTGGTCGGGTCGATCACACCGGTCTTCATCAGGTCCTCGTACTCGCCGGTCATGGCGTTGAATCCGTAACCGCCCTTGCCCGAACGGACTTTATCAACGACAACGGCACCCTCGAAGCCGGAGTTCTGCGCGATCTGGCGGAGCGGCTCCTCGATAGCGCGGAGGACGATCTTGCGGCCGGTGTCCTCATCGGTGCCCTCGAAGCTCTTCTTCTCGAGCACCTGCTGGGCGCGGATCAGCGCGACACCGCCGCCGGGAACGATGCCTTCCTCGACCGCCGCACGGGTGGCATGCAGGGCGTCCTCAACACGGGCCTTCTTCTCCTTCATCTCGACCTCGGTTGCCGCGCCGATGTTCAGCACTGCGACCCCGCCCGCCAGCTTCGCGAGGCGCTCCTGCAACTTCTCACGGTCGTAATCTGAGGTGGTCGTGTCGATCTGCTTGCGAATCTGCTCGATGCGGCCCTTGATATCCGCTTTCTTGCCGCCGCCTTCGACAATCGTCGTGTTGTCCTTATCGATCGTGACGCGCTTGGCGGTGCCGAGATCGCTGGACTGGGTGTTCTCAAGCTTCAGTCCGGCATCCTCGCTGATCACCCGGCCTCCGGTAAGGATCGCAATGTCCTCGAGCATCGCCTTGCGGCGGTCACCGAAGCCCGGCGCCTTGACCGCGGCGATTTTCAGCGTGCCGCGCAACTTGTTGACGACGAGCGTGGCGAGCGCTTCGCCCTCGATGTCCTCGGCGATGATCAGCAGGCTGCGGCCTTGTTGAGCGACCCTCTCCAGAACCGGCAGCAGGTCCTTCATCACGCTGATTTTCTTGTCATAGATCAGGATCTGCGGTTCTTCGAGGTTGGCTTCCATGTTGTCGGGATTAGTGACGAAATAGGCACTGACGTAGCCGCGATCAAACTGCATGCCCTCAACGATTTCGTCGTAGGTCTCAATCCCTTTGGCTTCCTCGACGGTGATCACACCGTCGTTGCCGACCTTCTCCATCGCGTTGGCGATGAGATCGCCGATCACGATATCGTTGTTGGCGGAGATGGCGCCCACCTGGGCAATGCGCTCCTTGCTGTCCTTGACGTCCACCTTCATCTTCTTCAACTCGTCGACGACGATTTTAACGGCTTGGTCGATGCCGCGCTTGAGCAGCAGCGGGTTGGCCCCCGCGACGACGTTGCGCAGGCCTTCCGTCAGAATCGACTGTGCGAGAACGGTGGCGGTGGTGGTGCCGTCGCCCGCGATATCGCTGGTTTTGCTGGCGACTTCACGAACGAGCTGCGCGCCCATGTTCTCGAGTGGGTCTTCGAGTTCAACTTCCTTGGCCACGGTGACGCCATCCTTGGTCACGGTCGGCGCGCCGAATTTCTTGTCAATGACCACGTTGCGGCCGCGCGGACCGAGGGTCACCTTGACTGCCTTTGCGAGAGTATCCACGCCGCGTTTCAGCCCATTGCGGGCTTCCAGATCGAACGCGATGACTTTGTGCGCCATGGTTCGTTTTCCTCTGTATTCTTGGTGAACGTTATGCTACCTGTCTACTTCTCGAGGACGGCCAAAATGTCGTTCCGGTTGACGAGCAGCAGCTCCTCGCCGTCGACCTTCACCTCCGTGCCGCCGTATTTGGCGAACAGCACCTTGTCGCCCACCTTGACGACCTTGCTCAACGGTTTGCGTTCGGCGTCCTTGCTGATCACATCGTCCCCGATCGCAATCACTTTGCCGATCTGGGGTTTTTCGTGGGCTGTGTCCGGAATGATGATCCCGCCGGACGTCTTGTTCTCGCTCTCCACTACCTTCAGAAGGACACGCTCGTCAATAGGACGTACCTTCATGCCTGACCTCCTTGGCAACCGTGTCGCCGGTCCCATCAGCCGCATCCCGAAGATTTCCGGTCAATCCATCGCCACATCCAGCGGCTGATCCGGCCACACATGATTCTGCATCATCGGAAGCGTGGCGACGGATCCTTGGAATTCGTTGAAATACAATACATCAAGACTGTTAGCACTCTCAAGCAGGGAGTGCCAGCGGGCAGAAAATAGAGATCGGCGGGGACCCTGTCAAGCCGACTTCCGCCTTACCGTCTCGGAGCGAGACCCGCATCCTCAATTCCCCCGATGCTCGCCTCCCGCGAACGAATCAGGCGCGCCAAATACCCTCTTCAGATGTTCATAGCACTCAAACGTTGCCAGCCGCCCGCTCTCGACGGGAACACCCTGCCTGTCGCCGCCCGCCCAACCATGCGAACGGACATGAGTTGCAAACCGGATCGCGTGTCGCGCCGCCACGGCAGACGCCCTATATTCCGTTCAATCCGTTCTTTACCTTGGCGGAAGAGCACTTTCAACGGGAACCGGGAAGGCGATTTGTGAACCAGGGACCGGGGATTCAATCCTGCATGAAGCCGTTCGCGGCTGCTCTCCCACGCATCTCCGCGACCGTGGTCATGGTCCTCCTGCTCTCGATCTCCGGCGCCGCTCAGTCCGTGAGTGGGGAGAAAACGAAACCCGTGAACGCCGCCGGGTCCCGAGATAGTCTTGGTTCAACCAGCGAGCAACCTGAGCTTGAGCTAGTCGCACTTCCCGATACCGTGGCGAATGCCAGCGCCGTGCCGGACAGCCTCGCGCTCGATTCGCTGACTCTCGACTCCCTCGCCCGCGATACGTTGGGCCGCCCCAGGGATACGGTGCGAGTCGTCAAAATTGCGGCTCCCGACACCGCCGCTCCGGGCGCTCCCACTCCGTCCTCGCTTGCGTGGGGCCGGAGTTCAATGGAAGCTCATGAACCGGCCTCCCTGGGGGAGGCGCTGACCCTTGCGCCGGACCTTTTCCCCCGCAGCAAGAGTCTCTACGGGCAGCCGTTTTACGCTCTAGCTCCCGGGGGCACCGGACGGGACGTGCTCGTGCTGTTCCACGGCCGGCCGTTCAACGATCCGCTGACCGACGCCGCCAACCTCTCCACCTTTGCGGAGGGCGAAGTCGAGACGGCGTGGATCAGTCCGGTGTTTTCCGGCGACGGTCCCGCCTGGTCCGGCGTCGAAATCCGCCTCGATCCGTGGCACGCCTACCCGTCCGTGCCACGCACGCGGCTCACCTACCGGCAGGGCCTGTACGGTCTCGGAACGGTGGACTGGAGGATCGCACAGGGATTGGGTCCCAGCTTCGCCTATCATATCGGCCTCAACGTCTCCGAGTACCGCGGACGGTACACCAACACCGCCGCAAAGTCCACAATCCTGCGAACCGGTTTTAGCACCCTGCTTGAACGCATGGGGCAATTCAGCGTCCACTGGATGGAGAACGATCTGCTCTGGGGGGAACCCTTCCGGAGCGGGACGTCCTCAAACCGTCGCGACGACGTGGATATCGCCCTGTCCGGCGGGCGGCGACACCTGGGGAACTTCCGCGAAGCCGCCGTGTGGTACGTGCGATCGCGATCCGGATACCCCGGTGGAAACGAGGACGGCTACCGGATGGGCGCGCGGCTGCAATGGGAACCGCGGATCGCCAAATTCAACCAGCTGCTGATCCGTGGCGATCTCGAACAGACGGGCGGCCGTTTTGAAGTGACCGGGGGCGGAGCGACACCAGGGGGACAGCGAATCGTCGCCGGAGGAACCCTTTCCGACCGGTTACACGTCGGCGTGCTGCGTCTGAAAGCGGTGTTGCGGGGCGAGGGCGAGCAACATGTTTCCCGCAATGAAACGATCCCGAAACAGAGTCACGGCAGAATCGGCGGAACCCTCGACGGAGCGTTGGGCGACACGACGGGCCCAGCGCTGCTCGGCTCGGTCTCCTCCTCCTGGCGCTGGCCCGCGCTTGACGAGACGTTCGGATTCTGGTCCGTCGATTCCCCCAACAGGTTCATGGACCTGGTTACGATACCCCAGGGGGTCAGCAAGGTGTATGGGAACCCCTCCCTGGGTCCTGTGGAGACGACATGGATGGGCGGCGGGATTCGCTGGCGTCTGCCCTCCGGTCTCGGCGCACAGGTCCAGGCGGGTCGCAGAACGTGGAGCGGACTGACGAAGCTGGAAGAGCAGGTGTTCAGCATTTACGTGCGCACCGTCCTTCCGGACCGCGAGGGGTTGGAGGTCAACGGATCCGCGGCTATTCCACTCGCCGGACCGTTTACCCTGAACGGCGCCTGGACCTGGACGGATGCGTGGAAAACCGGCGATCCGGTGCCCAGGAGCTGGGGGTGGGCGGCGCTTCGTTTCGACCGCCATTACTACAACGGGCAGCTGCGGGTGCGGTCATCGATCACCGCTCGGCAGTACGGCGAATACCGATCGGCAGATCACCTGGAACCCGCCTCGACACAACTCGATCTGCTGCTCTCGATCCAGATCTTCGACTTCGAAGTGTACTACGGCAGCCACAACGCCGGCAGCGACATCTACTCGTTCGCGGAAGGGTACCCCGGGATGCATCGAGGCGAGGTCTGGGGTGTGCGCTGGATCCTGCTGAATTGACCGTGGAAACGCCCAGAAGTACGAATCCCAGAGAGTTCATACTTTCCTGTTCACCGTTCGCTTAAATCGGAAGCGATGGAGTGGGAGACACAAACCGCCAGAATGCACGGGATTTGCTAATCAACTGCGGAAAGGCGAGCCGTCACTCCGCGAACAATTCGTTCTCGATCACCTGGTAGGTCGCACCCTTCTTCTCGCCGAATTTCCGGATCATTCCTGCATCCACAAGGCGGTGGATGTACGCCCTCGCCGTGGACGACGCGACGTTCAGATCCTCCGCGAGTTCGTGAGTCCGGAACCTGCGGCCGGCCATGTAGCGGAGGAATTGCACCAGCGTCTCCGGATTGCCCTTGCTCACCCGGACACCCAGTTTTTCCAACCGCTCGAGAATGCGCTCCATGGTGGGATCCTTTGCTGTCAACACGGCTCCCGCGGCCCCGCGATCGAATCTCAGATGCTCCTGCCCGAGCCGGTCGCCCACCTGCAGCAAACCGGCTTCCAGGACGTTTTTCAATTCCCGGATGTTCCCGGGCCAACTGTGACGCTCCAGCTTTTTCACCGCGTCCCCCTCGAAACGAGGGATCATCACTCTGTGCTTCGATGCGAGTTGGCGAAGAATGTTCGTTGCGAGCAGTGAGATATCCTCTTTTCGCTGCCGCAAGGGCGGGAGATCGACCTGGAAAACGGCAAGACGGTAGAGAAGATCCTGGCGAAGACCTCCTTCGAGATACACCTGCTCGAGCGGAGCGGTCGTCGTTGCGATCAGCCGGGGAAAAATCCCCTCACTCCCCTTCTGTTCCCGCTCCCTCTCGATCCTTTCGACTCCATCAAGCACAAACCCCTGCAACTCTGGCGGCAGAGTTCCGATTTCCTCAAGCAGGAGCGTCCCGCGGAACTTGAACAGGGATTGCGCGCCGGACTGGTCCACAGGAATGTCTGCTTCGTTGAAGAGTGATTCGACGACGCCGTCAATCGTATCGACATTCACGCGTCCGCAGGCGAGCGTAATCAACGGCTGGGTCCGGCGGGGTCCTGCGTCGTGCAGAGCCTTTGCGTCGAAGGATTTCCCCGTCCCGGTTTCGCCTACGAACAGGGTCGTGACTTCTTCGGCCGCGGCGGCGCGGATTTTCTGCATCACCTCCCGCCACGGCAGGGAGACTCCCACCAACGGTTTCAATGCATCCTCATTCGGAATGCGATGAGCCTTCTCCGACGGGTAGAGATAGCCCCGTTCCCGGAGCAGCATGTCCGCAAAGATGCGTTCCCAGTCAAAATCGGGGAAATCTTTTTTAACGCTGTAAAGGAAGGTGGATTCATGCACGACGTTGTCCACAGAAGCATGAGAATTCAGGGCGCTGGACAGGTCTCCATCGAGAGCTTCCCTGACCAGCCGGGCGATCGCCCGCAGCAGCCGGACATCGTCGGCAAAATCAGCGGGCGGAGGGATAGATTCCGGGGACGCTTTCGCCCACCAGGTGATCGCGGAATCAAGTTCATGAAAATATGCAGGGTACTCCTTACGGAAGCGGGTTGCCACGTAACGTACCATCCGCACAGTGAAAGGTGCCTGGGATGAGGGTTCCATCAGCGATCTTGAGTTGATCACCAGTTTGTTTCAAGACGATTCCGGCCGCCGTTTTTTGCCTTATACAACAAGTCGTCCGCCGCTTTTAGCATTTCCCTAGCGGATGAATACCGTTCATCCGGGTAATAGACCGCACCGAGCGAAATCGTCACGCGGTCAACTTGCTTCTGCTCACCGTCCTCTTCGTAGGTGAACTTGCTGGTCTCCACCTGCTCACGAAGCCGTTCGCCGACGAGCTGAATCCCTGAACGGGAAGTCGCGGGGAGGAGCATCACAAACTCCTCACCCCCGTAGCGCGCGGCAAGATCGACGCGGCGAATCGCATCTTGCATGATATCACCGAGGCGGCGAAGGACTTGATCCCCCACCAGGTGACCGTAAACATCATTTACGTTTTTGAAGTGGTCAATGTCAATAATAATCAACCCAAGATCGGATCGATAGCGCCGAGAGCGCTCGAACTCCGTACGGAACACATCCTCGAAATAGGCGCGTGTGAACACCCGTGTCAGTGGATCGGTGATCACCCTGCCCCAGAGCTCTCGATTCCGTTCGAGCAGGGACTCCTTCAGACGTTCAAGCTGCCTTACCCGCAGGGCTTTGCTGACACGAAACGTGAATTCTTCAACGCGGAAGGGAAGATAGATGCAATCATCCGCGCCGAGTTCGAGGGTGCGGGGTCCAATATCGCCACCAAACCCGGTGGCCATGATTACTGGAAGATTCGGTTGCAGCTTTCGAATTTCTTCGAGCAGGCTGATCCCGTCCATTTTTGGCATGCTGATGTCGGATATCACGAGATCGTAGGTTGTATCTTCAAGCATTTTAAGAGCTTCGACTCCATTTTCGGCTTCGTCTACCTCATAGCTGTCCTGCCCCTTCAAAACATCGCGCATCAGCTTTCGTGACGCCGCATTATCATCCACAATCAGGAGGCGGGAAGGTCCCAGCGACACGGTACTGCTGTCAGCGACCTCTGTCAGATGGTGCATTCGCCTATCCCTCCTCTGCTAGTCTTCGACGGACGTTCCCCGCCTCACGATGTGCGCAGCGCACAGGTTCAGGCAGCCGAAACCTGTGTGCAGTCCGCAACACCCACCTCTCCGCATCGTCCAGCCCGATTCCATGACCCACGGAAACCCACACAGGGGCTACCGATGTTCGCGTTCGCAGCACCGTGCCGATTCGTTCACCACCATCCAAAAGGGCCGAACGGGCTCCCCGCTCTTCTCCCGGATCCGCCGCGGCACCGGTTAGTCGGCTTTTTGCGCAGCCGATCGTGTTCCACCCTGTGACGAGGCCGAAATGGCTGGCCAGCCCCAAACGCCTGGGGTGAGCGACGCCCTGACCGTCCACAATCGCCAAATCGACCGATTTCTGTAATTGTGTTGCCGCGCGTAAAAGAACCGGAATCTCACGAAATGAAAGGTAACCGGGAACATAGGGAAATGTCATCTCATCCGTCGCGGAAACAATTTCTTCCACCTCCAATCCGGGCCAGGAGAGGAGACAGATCGCTCCGATCATTTTGCGGCCGTCTCGGGTAATTGAGGCGTCTACACCTGCTATCCAACGCACTCGTTTTTCGGGAATTACGCCATCCCGAACGACCCTGGAACGGAGCTCGTCCTGGATTGCCCGGGCCTCCTCCATGCTGCCGGGGACTGTCCAGGGGATTGCCTTCACCCCTCCCCCTCCTGCTCTTCAATCACCGGATTGGAGAGCACGCCCACCGCACTGCAAGCCACCTCCACCCGGTCCCCCGATTTGAGCGGCCCGACGCCCGCCGGGGTGCCGGTGGCGATCATGTCTCCGCTGCGAAGGCCGAAGGTCCGAGCCAGATACACGACCAGAGCCGGCAGCGGGAAGAGCCAGAGATTCGAGCCCCCGGATTGGCGCACTTCACCGTTCACACGGGTTTGTAGGGTCAAATCGTCCACACGGTGTTGAGCGTCCAGCCTGCGTACCGAAGGGCCGCAAGGCCCAAAACTCGACCTCCCTTTCGCCGCCAGCCACGGCTTTCCGGCGGCCTTCAACTCGGTCTGCCGGGCGCGGTCGGTCACGTCGTTCATCAGCGTCACGCCAAAAACGGCTTCACGGGCCCGATCCGGCGAAATGTCACCCCGCAGATCCTCACCGATTACCAGCACTATCTCGCCTTCGTAGTGGACCTCCCCGGCCCCTTCAGGAAGAATCACCGGCTCGCCCGAGGCGATCAGGCAACCGCGCGGTTTCATGAAAACAACCGGTTCACGGGAAATTTCGCTTCCCAATTCTCGCGCATGCTCGGCGTAGTTGCGGCCGATGCAGAAGACATCCCCGGCTCGAATCGGCACAACCGGCCGGGCATCCTCCGGCAACGGTTCCCCGCGGTCAAACGCTTTTTCCAGCCGGTCCGCCAGCTCCCGAAGATCCGCAGACGCGAGTAGCGCATCGATGGAAGGAGTGACCGCGGGAGCCGCTCCCCGTTCCGCGAGCTCGTTCCAGACCTGATCCATCACGCGCGCCTGATCCCGATCGTCAATCAACACGAACGCATTCGTGCGGTCCGCCCGTGCAACCATCTGGTAACGCATCTTCTCTCCGTCTGACCCAATGCCCCGTCGCCGCTTCTGCAGAACGATGTGCCCGGCGCCTTTCCCTCCGCCAGGCAGAAAAGACTAGGCACGTTTTCAAAGTTGAGCAGGATGTTCAGGAAGAATCGTCGCCTTGCTCCTCGAAAAAATAGAGGGCCGTATCTCCGATATCGTGTCTCCGTTGCAGCACCCAACCTTCGGGGACAGGCAGGCTGGAGCGGGAAGAGGCTTCAAAGATAACTATCCCGCCTCGAGCTAGGAATTTCCCTCTGCCGAGCAAATCCATCACCACTTCAACTTCCTCGTCCGCGTACGGCGGGTCGGCGAAAACGAGATCGAAGGGACCGCGCACCCGCCCTGGCTGCCCCAGCGCCGTCTGCACATCACCATCGATCAGCTCAGCACGATCCTGAAATCCGCAGCGTTTCAGATTTTCCCGAATGACCTGCAGTGCCCGGCGATCATTCTCAAGTAAAACGGCAAAGGAGGCACCTCGCGCGAGCGCCTCGATGCCGAGTGCGCCGCTGCCCGCATAGAGGTCGAGCACACGTGCGCCGTTGAGAACCGGAGCTATCCTGTTGAACAGCGAATCCTTGACGCGGCTGGATGTCGGACGCACGCCCCGGGGTGGATCGGCGAGGCGTCTGCCTTTCCCCTCGCCCCCAGTAAGCCTCATGGAACGACGACCAGATTGTAGCTGTCGCCTCGCAGGTGATGGATGGATAGGCGGAAGGGGCGGGTGTGTTCTTTTTCAAACGTGCTGAACAATTCTGCGAGGCCTGCACGGTCGGTGCCCCACAGGAATGGTTCCAGCCTGCGCAGACCCAGGTTTCCCGCAAGTTCGGCGAACTGCTGCAGCGTCAGCGAGCGTTCCTCCACTCCCTGCAGGTCCATCTCTACGAGGACACCCGGAGCGAGCAGCGCTGGAGATTCCACGCGGGCGACCCCTCCACCGGGGATCTTCCCGGCGGCCGTCGCCCAGGTGTCCACCGCTTCCTCCTCCCCGCCGATCTCGAAGCGCAGACCCGGTCCCTGCAAAATCAGGGATTCGATTTCGACGCCGTTCGCGTCGGCGAGCCGGTAGAGTTTCGAGAGCGCCAGCCCGGTGGACGGCTTCACCGGTGGTAGCTCCACCGTCTGCAACGGAACCGTGACAACGGGTAAACGCGTTCCCGTCGCCGCTTCCTTTCGTGCAGGCTGTTGCGGTTCCTCCGTGAGTGGCTGTTCGCTCGGTGCGGGCGCCCTGCCCGCCCCCTCTTCCACGAGCGGCTGCTGCGGTTCCTCCGCGGGCGGCTGCTCTGCGAGCGGCTGTTCCTCGGTGACCTCCGGGACCTGCTGCTGCTCGACGGACGGTTGCTGTACGGCGACGGGAGGAGTCTCGGAAGGCTTTGCCTGCTGGCCCGGGGCGCCCGTTCGTTTGATAGCTTGCTCGCGGGCTTTGTTGACCAGCGAGTGGGCCTTATGGAACCCTCGCAGGGCGAGTCGTTCACCACGTTGAACGATGGCGGTTCCGCCGGGAATGTGGCGGGCGATCCGGTTACGCTGCCAGACGACGGCGGCCGCGACGATCAACATAAGCAGGACAACCGTTCCGGTGCCGCGGCTTCTCTTCCGTTTCCTCGCGTAAGAACCATCCTTGTCGAAGATCGCGCCCAGCGCCTGTTCGCTATCCTCCTCGTCTTCGAACTCGGGTTCGACAGCGCGAACACGATCATCGTCCGCGTCGAATTCCCTGAGTTCCTCCTCAAGTGCTTCATCTCCCTCCGCTCCGGCCGCACGGCCTTCGCCGACTCCAAAGGGAATCCCGGGCGGCCGTCCGGCCGCCGCGGCGGAGGTTTTCGGATGGCGATCGGCCCAGAGGCGATACAGCGGGAGCAGATCTGCGCTCGCTTCAATGGACGGATCGACCAGGCCGGTTTCGAGCGTGATCGACCCGAGATCCACGTCGCTCTCGCTGAAGACCCTGTCCCAGAACTCGAGCATCTCGGGACGGATGACGACCGCATAGACCTGGTCGTCCTGGGGATGCCAGGCGTAAATATGTTCTTCCAGGGGAGCATCCAGCCGTTGCTGCAGCTCCCAGGCAACCTGGTCTTCTACTTCATCTTCGGGAAAGCCCTCGACGTCCAGAAGCCAGGCGGTGCCCCAAGGAGGCGTGAGCACGACATCCATTCCGCGCTCGCCGTTGAGCGACTGCTGGCTGAACCGCCGAACGGATTCTCTGATCACGGCCTGCAATTCGGGGTGGGTGACAGCAAACGGCGTAGGCGGAATCTCAAGTCCCGAGTCCGCCCGCGCCGCATACAATCCAGGCCCCTCTCGTTCCTCGAGGGTGAGACCTTTTGCGTCCCATTTCAGCCGGAAGCGAAAAGGTTTTTCGGTAGCTGTCGCGATGACTGGTTACCTCTTTTCTTCCCACGAAAGATCGTTATTGACTATCTCTCCGGGATACTTCACGGGTCCGACGCTGAAAAACTTGTCCAGCAAATTCGTATTGCGCAGCCGGTGCCCGTTTTTAAAAGGCGGACGAATCGTCACACCGACAATCTTCTGATCTCCGATCTTGTAATCTTCACGGTAGGAGAGCTGACCGAGAGTCTGCTGGGTCTTCTCCCATTTCGTCCAGGCGCGGATCAGGCTGTCATAGGTCAACTTGAACAGTTCAACCTGAATGCGGCGGTCGTTGTCGTAGTCCGCCACCGAATCCACCGGAACCATCAGCTCCTTCGACGCGTCCACGTCAACTTCGCGCCCCGGGCGGAGCAGTGTCAACTCCATATCGAAATAATCGTCTTGCAGCTTCAGCTGGTGTTCCGCAAGCGTCGAGTCGCGCTGAATGTCCTGATCGAGGCGGGAGCGGGCTTTGCGCGCAAGCTTGTTCATGAACAGGTTCGTCCGCAGTTCATCACCCGCAACAGCGGTCTCGGGGGCGCCGCTCGCCACTTTCGAGTAGATCAGCGAGGCCTCCAGCGTGATCTTGGCGTTGCGCTGCAGCACAAAGGGCTCGCCGCTGATCGGATCGATCTTCAGATCGCCCAACTTGCGGAACAGCAGGTACTCCTTCGAGGGGACGCGCCGGACGGTGAAGGGAAGGCTGGTGCGGGTCATCTTGCCGCCCGACCAAACCGTCCAGTAGATGTCGTCTTCCCCTTCCCCGCGAAACTCGGCCTTCACACCGCGCGGACACGACATTGCGATCCTCGACGGCTCGATCACGTTTTCATAGAGTTTTTTCGGCATCAGCTTGAGCACGACCGAATCGGCCTCTGCATCATCCGCAACTTCCACACTATCCTTGTAGTAGTCGGCCTCGATCCTGTCATAGTGAAAAAGATCGGTGAATCCCACCAGGAAGCTGTCGTACGGGGCATCATAGAGGGAAAGCTGCTCGAATTCGAACAGGCCCTTTTCAACATCGATCGAATCGGTCTGCATGAACGAAAGCAGGGAGTCGAGATCCGCCGAGTACTGACCGGTCACCTGGAAATAGCGCTGCTCGATGTAATTCAGGTTTTCCATGCGCTCCCGGCTGTCCTTGATCAGGGCATTATGCTTTTTCCAGAGGTGGTTCGGATAGAAAACACTGGTCACCAGGATGATCGCGAGCACGGCGATGATGATCTTTGTGTACCAGGTCCCTTTCGCTTCCAACCGTTGCGGATACGTCATCGGAATTCTCCCATGAAGTACTAAGGCTCAACCGTCACCAGCGGAGCGATCCGCCGGAGGGTTTTCTCGCCGATGCCCTTGACGAGCTGCAAGTCATCCAGACGCTGGAAGGAACCGTGGTTGCGCCGCCACTCGATGATGCGCCCCGCCAATACGGGTCCGATTCCCGGCAGGGTTTCCAGCTCTTCTTCAGTCGCCTGGTTGAGATTCAATTTTTTCGGTTTTGGGGAGTCCGACGGCTGTTCCGCCACACCGGCTTCCCCCGCACCGACTACCTTCGGCGTCGAAATTACGCCTTCGGAGCCCTCAATTGCTACACTCGACGAGGCATTCGAAACACCGGTGGAATCCGCTTGAGACGAATCGGGGACCAGCCGTTGGAGCCCTTCGACGCGAATGGGGGAGCTGTCCCGCTCGAGGTAGCGCCTCACCTGTCCAGCCAACAACCCGAGAAGCAGCAGCGCAGACAGCGTCAGCAGCGCCCTGCGTTCGCCGGGCGACAAGGCGATCCTGCTCTTCTCATTGCCCTTCCGGGCCATTTTCGCCTCTCAGTCAGATCCGAGAAAGGCGTCCCGTACCTTCGCGAAGAAACCCTTCCCCTCCCGGGTGGGCGGAGAGATGCCATCCTTGTCGCGAAGTTTTTCAATCAGCTCACGCGCCTCTGCCCCCGGTTTTTCAGGAATATACACGGAGATTCGGACGAGCTGATCGCCGCGGCCATGACTGTGCAGATGTTTGATCCCCTTGTTGCGCATCCGGAGCACTTTTCCCGGCTGGATGCCCCCGGGAATTTCAAGGGTGGCTTTGCCGTTCAATGTCGGCACCTCGACCTCCGCGCCGAGCACCGCTTCCGGCACGCTGATCGCGATCGCGTACAGAATGTCATCCTTGTGCCGTTCGAAAAGCTTGTGCTCCTTCTGCTCGAAGACAACGACGAGGTCGCCGGGAGATCCTTTCCACGGCCCGGCGTGCCCCTCCCCGCGCAGGGTCATGTAGTTCCCATCGTCCACACCCGCGGGCACCGCGATTTCGACCGTCGCCTGGTTGCGGACCCGGCCCTCCCCGCCGCAATGGTCGCAGGGATGCTGGATCACCGACCCCCGCCCCTGGCAAGTGGGACAAGTTGTAATATTCACCATCTGGCCGAGGAAGGACCGTGTGACCTGGCGGATTTCGCCGGCGCCCTTGCAGGTCGGGCAGGTTTCTGGCGTTTTTCCGTCCTTGGTCCCCTCACCGTGGCAGACTCCACAAGTTTCGTAGCGCTGGACACGGATTTTCTTGGTCACCCCCTCTGCGATCTCCTCGAGGGTGATCGCGAGGTTGATCTGGATGTCGCGCCCGCGATAGGACTTGGGACCGCGGCCCTGCTGCGCGCCGCCACCAAAAATGTCGCCGAAACCGAACCCACCCATGAAACTTCGAAAGATCTCGAAGGGATCGATATCCATCCCGTTGGTAAATCCCCCCGCGGCTCCGGCATGGCCGAATTGGTCATAGCGGTTCCGTCTCTCGGGATCAGAGAGGACGGCGTAGGCTTCGCTGATCTCCTTGAACTTTTCCGCCGCTTCCGGGTTGTCGGGATTGCGGTCTGGGTGGTACTGCATCGCCAGCTTGCGGTAGGCCTTCTTGACTTCCTCGCCGTTCGACCCGCGTTCGATGCCGAGTACTTCGTAGTAGTCTCGTTTCGCCACTCTAGGCCCCCGGCTCGCCTGCGACAATCACCCGGCTGGGCCGGAGCAGTTTGTCACCGATTCGATAGCCGTGCTGGTGCACGGCGATGACCGTCCCCGGCTCCGCGCTCTCGGAAGGCTGCTGCATTAGAGCCTCGTGCTCTTCCGGGTTGAACGGCTTGCCTTCCGCTTCAATCCTGGAGACCCCCCGGCGTTCAAGCAGCGTCCAAAGCTTCTGCCGGATTTTCTCCGCGCCGTCGTGGAGCGGCGAATTCTGCCCGTTTTTTACCGCGTGATCGAGCAGCAGGTCCAAGTCATCCAGCACAGGCAACAGGTCGCCGACGAGCCCCTCGTTGGCGAGCTGGGTCAGCATTTCGAATTCCACCGCGCGACGTTTCTTGTAGTTCTCGAATTCGGCGCGGTTGCGCAGCATCTGATCCCGCAGGCGATCGTTCTCCTCGGTCAACTGGCGGATTTTATCCTCCGCGTCGCTGAGGGTCACCTGCGCGGCATCCTGCTGCGCCGGGGTTTCCACGGTTTCCTGGTCCACGGGCTGTTCCGCCATGGCTTCCTTTTTCACCTGTTTTGCCTTGCCCGCACTCTTTGCACTCATCTTCCCACCGTGTTGTGGTTGCACCGTCTATTCATCGTCGAGTCGGCGATTGATCGTCGTCGCGGTGTAGTTGACCAGCGGGATAAGCCGGGCGTAATCCATCCGCGTCGGCCCGATGATGCCCAACATCCCCTCGGTTTCGCCGATGGTGTATGCCGCCGCGACCACACTGCAACCTTGAAGGCGTTCGGACTGCAGCTCCTCGCCGATCGAGATTCTCACACCTTCCGCGGTTTCATGCTCGCCGCCCCCGAGGATGTGGAGAATCACATCCCGATCCTCGAGAATTTCGATCACGCCCCTCATCCGCTCGAGATCGGCAAATTCGGGGTGTTGCAACACATTGGGCGTGCCGTCCACGTGAAGTTCGCCCGCCGACCGGTCGTCGAAAATCCTGTCCGCTGCATTGACGACCAGCCGGATCAGCGGGCTCGCCGCTTCTGGGGATCCCGCGAGACGGGCGTTGATCGACCGCTTCACCTCGTCCAACCGGAACCCCGAAAGGCGCTGGTTCAGCAGCCGTGTCGCCGCCTCGATGTCCCCGTCCGCGATCGCCGAGGAAATCTCGAGTATAATGCTGCGCACGAAGCCGTGCCGGATCGTCAGCACTACCAACAGCCGCCCGCTGGCGATACGCACAAGATCGATCTTGTGGAGAATGCCCCCGGCCAGTTTCGGGGTGAGCACCACGGAGATCAGCGCGCTGGTGTGGGCAAGCGCTTCGCTGGCACGTTCGAGAAGATCAGGCAGGCCGACGATGGACGCAGCCTGAATCGCCTTCCGAAGATGTTCGCGCGCCTCACGGCTGACCTCGACACGATCCATCAACAGGTCCACGTAGAGGCCGTATCCGAGTGTTGTCGGCACGCGTCCCGCGGAGGTGTGGAGATGGGTCAGCAGCCCCATCTCCTCTAGATCAGCCATGGTGTTCCGAATCGTAGCCGGAGAAAGCTCCTCCCCCAGCCGCCGGGAGAGGGTGCGCGATCCCACGGCCCGGGCCGTGACTACGAATTCCTGCAGCAGGATGGTGAACACAGCCGCCTGCCGCTCATTCAGTTGCGGATAATCACCCCGTCGTCGCACCATGAACGTCAATCTGTGTTTTTTCGCTTAACCAAGAGAAGGTAGAGGCGGCTATAAAACCTGTCAAGACGTCATTCTGCCGTGAGAGCGCCGTCCAATCGCAGCGGCCGATCCCAAGGCACCGATCAGCATCGTCAACACCAGCACCGCAGCGAGAGCCACCGGCTGTGGGATGGGAACCGCGCCGCTCTGGGCAAGCAGCAACTGCACCGCTCCGACCAGTCCGGCCCCCAATATTCCGCCGATCAGGCCGGCGAGGATCCCGGCAGTGACAAACGGCTGGCGCACCTGACCCTCCGTGCCCCCGACCAGACGGACAGCCCGCGCCCAGGCAAGCCCGCTCCGGATCGCGACACGCACCGACTGGAACGTGAGGAAGACGGCGATACCGGCGATCACCGCAACGACAATCAGCAGCCCCATTGAGAGCCGTGCACCGAGATCCTCCAGCTTACTCAGCAGCTCCCCCTCGTAGGCCACCTCCTCGATATCCGGATGGTCCTGCAATACCTGGGCTTCGAGCGTAATCCATTTTACGTTGACGACTTTCGGATCGTATTTCACGATCAACGAGACGGGCAGCGGGTTGTGGTCGAGGAGGTCGAACATCTCGCTCCCGTAGCGCTCGGAAAACCGCTCCGCCGCCATCGCCTTGTTGACTTCGATTACCTCGGTTACGCCTTCCCGGGCCCGCATCCACTCCCCGAGCTCGTGCAGCTTCGACTCACGGCCAGGACGGACAAAAGCCTCCAGCTCAAAACGGGCGAGCAATCCTTCACGTGCCGCTTCGAGCGCCTGCCGCGCGCCCCACACCGAAGAGCAGAATCCCGCCACCGCCGCCAGGGAAAGAATCGCAAGCCATCCGGCGAGACCGCTGCGGACGAGGGCGCGCATCGCCTCACGCAGGATGAAACGGATCCGTCTCATTGCTCCCCCACAAGCTGACCGCGGTCGATGCGCACGGTGCGCACAGGATACTCTTCAAACAGCTCCGGCTGGTGAGTCGTCATCAGCAGCGCCGTTCCCCGCGCGTGAATCGAACTGAGCAGCTCAAGGATTCCCTGCGCGGTCTCCAGATCCAGGCTTCCGAGAGGTTCGTCCGCGACGAGCGCACGCGGTTCACCCACCAGCGCGCGGGCGATTGCAAGCCGCCGCTGTTCGCCGAACGAGAGCTGGCTTGGGTAAGAATCAAGATGCCGATAAAGGCCCACGCGGTTGAGCACCTTGAGCGCCTCCGCCTTCGAGTGGCGCCGGGTCCAGCCGACCACCTCCCCGACCAGCATCACATTCTCATAGACCGTCCGGTCCTGGATCAGGGCGAGGTCCTGATCGACGATGCCCAGTTGGCGGCGCATCGCGGGGATATCCCGTTCACGCATCGATGACAGCCGGTAATCGCCGACAATCACCTCGCCGATATCCGGCAGCAACTCGGCATACACCATCCGCAGCAGGGTGGTTTTCCCAGCGCCGCTACGGCCGACGATATTGACCCACTCGCCCTTGCCGACCCGCAGGGAGACGTCCTTTATACCGCCCTTCGAATACTGTTTTGTCACCCGGATCAGCTCGATCATACGGGCTCCGAAACGATGTGCACCCGGTCGCTCCGTTCGCTGCCGGGTTTCAAGGTCAATCCATGGTACACGGCGAGCACACTGAGATGACGCTCCGCCAACCGCTTTGTGATCTCATCGATGGAATAGACGCGCTGCCGATGGTTCTCGATGTACATCACATCCGCATCGTCCGGATAGATCTCAAAGCTGTTGTGCTGGATGCGCTGAACAGGGTCAAAACGGGTCCGTCTGCGATACCAGGCGCCGGGGACCTGCTCCTCGACAACGTACCCATCAAAATGGTCACGGCTGTTGCGTTCCGTGCTTAAATCGCAGATGAAAAGTCCTCCCGGGAGCATCGTTTTGCGCACGCCGTGGAAAAACTCGCTCACCTCCGCGGCCTCCATCAGGTAATTCACCGAATCGTAGAGGCAGACCCCAATGTCGTGTTCGCCGATGTCGGGCAGACCGCGCAAGTCGCTCACGTGAAACTCGAGGGTTCGTCCGCGGCGCGGGATACGGGTGCGCGCTACCGTGATCATCTCGGCGCAGCCGTCAAGCCCGACAACATCGTACCCAAGATCGTTGAGCCTTTTCGCCAGGGTGCCTGTCCCACAGGCAAAATCCACGACCCGGCGGCCCTTCCGCCCGTGCTTGACCGCGATCCGATGGACGAGCTTCGCCCATCCAACGTAATCGACGTGGTCCATCACATCATCATAGTAGCGCGCGAGAACCGTATACGGTTCCACCTCCACCCGTTCGCGCGGCTCTCCGGGTGGACCGCCGCTTCGGTTGCCCATCGGGTTTACCCTTTCCCCTCATCCAATCCGAACAACCGGAACGCATTTGCCGTCGTTTGGCCTGCGACATCTCCGAGACTTCGATCTTGAGTCGCCGCGACCGCCGCCGCCACGTAGGGCAGGTAAGCGGGCTCATTGGGATGCCCGCGATGCGGCACGGGTGTCATAAAAGGCGAGTCCGTTTCCAGCAGCAGCCTGTCGAGGGGCACGGCGGCAACAACCTCTTTTCGATCCGTGTTCTTGAAGGTGATATTCCCGGTGAAAGAAATGTGAAATCCCCGCTCGATTACTTCCGACACCATCGCGCGGTCTCCCGCGAAACAGTGAAACACCCCGCCGGGACCCGAAATGCCGTCAAACCCCGCGTCCTTCAGCACCTCAAGCAACCGCTTCGAGGCTTGGCGGTCGTGCAACACCACCGGTTTTCGCACCTCCCGGGCGAGCTCGAGCTGGTCGCGAAGCCACCGCTCCTGCACTGCGGGATCGGTGTGATCCCGAAAGAAATCGAGGCCGATTTCCCCGACGGCAACACATTTCGGATGATCGAGCAGAGATCGGATCCCTTTGATATCCCTGGAATTGGCAGATCCTGCGTCGTTTGGATGCACTCCCGCCGCGAACCATACACCTTCGAACGACTCCGCGTGGGACATCGCCTTCCGCGAGCTGACGAGGTCGGTGCCGAGATCGATCAGCGCGATCACACCCGCCTGTCTCGCCTTCCGCACCACCTCCGCTTCCCGTCCGGCAAAAGTGGGCCAGGTCAGATGGAGGTGTGTGTCCACCAACGAAACAGCCTGTGGTATCGGATCTTCCTGCGAAGTCATGGATTTCCAAAGTAATGCGAATGAGAAAGCGTTCCCGTCACTCCGGTGAAATATCGCGCTTGATTGCACTTACCGCCAAGTGCGCCACTCTGGCGACAGCGCCCCCAAGGGCCATGTACAATTCAACGGAATTCCCGGACAATTTTGAAACCCAAGGCGATATTGGGGCTGATTCCGTTCCCTTCCAGCGATCATAGGAATTTCCGCACTTTCCGAAAACTCCGTGCTCAGGAGCCTGCAACTTTTTGGGACTTTCACCTGTCCAAGAGTAGGAAGAGATCATTTCGAGTTTTCACCGGCGAGGTTCACCATGGTCGCAGAACAAGAGGTCGAAGGCCGGACGGCCGACGAAATGGCACAACTTCTGAAATCACATGGCATTCCCTACCGTCACATCGGACAGGCGGGGAGCGCCAGGGTTGTCGTGCCGGTGAACGCCGTCGGAGCGAATCAATTGCGCGAACTCGGATTTCGACTCGGGCATGGTCAGGGAGCGATTCGCTATCTCCTTTATTATCAGGGACGTTTCTGCGGAGTTGTGATGTAGACGCTTCCCGTCTCGATTCCGCCGAACGATCCGGGCGTCCCTCCACGTCCGGTCGATTGCGCGTGCCGCGGACGCGCAGCTACAGAAGTGTCCCGAACTTGAAAAGGTTCGGGACACTTCCTCGTGCTAGCCGAGATCTCCGCCGCCCACCTGACGCTCCACAAGGTCGCGGTAAAGCTCCGATTTTTTCATGAGCTCACGGTGGCGTCCCCGCGCCAGAACCGCACCCTGATCGATCAACAACACCCGGTCGCTCGAACGGATCGAGGAAACACGGTGGGTGGCGGTGATCACCGTCCTCCCCTTCGCCACTTCATCCAGCGTTTTCTGAATCTCATCGGCAACATCCCCGTCGAGGGCGGAGGTGGGTTCGTCGAGCAGGAAAATCGGCGGATCGGCTAGCAGCGCCCGTGCGATCGAGAGCCGCTGCCGCTGACCACCGGACAGCCGTTCTCCCAGATTGCCAAGGTTGGTTTCGTATCCTTCGGGGAGAGTCTCGATCACATCGTGGATGTGTGCCTTTTTCGCGGCAACGATCACTTCGTCCAGCGGCACGTCCCTCCCATAGGCGATATTCGCCCGGACCGTATCATGGAACAGCGTCACCTCCTGCGCAACGATGCCGAAGAGACGCCGCAGGTCATCCAGTTTCAGATCGCGGAGATCGAGGCCGTCGATCCGGATCAGTCCCTCGCTGGGATCATAAAACCTCGGCAGCAGGTTCAGCAGGCTGCTTTTCCCTGATCCGCTGCGGCCGACGAGGATCACCCGATCACCGGGCTTGATCGACAGCGAAACGTCACGCAACGCCACTTCGCGATCTTTGCCGTAGCGCAGCGAAACGTGTTCGAGCACGATTTCGCGATTGAATCCCGAAATCTTTTTCGCATCCGGTCGCTCGTCGATTTCATAGCGGCTGTCGAGCAGGATGAATACCCGCTGCGCTGCACCCTCCGCAACCTTGAGACGGGCGGAAACCTCACCGAGACTGACGAGGGGAGTCAGCAACCCGAACAGCAGCAACAGGTAGCGGACAAAATCGCCCGCCGCCAGCCATTGCCCGCCGAGCACACGGCCGCCCGCGACAAGTAGAATCCCGCTGATCACGATCACCCCCACCATCTCTTCGAGAGGGGGAACCAGCCGCCGTAGCCGCTCCCGCCCCAGCGCTTCCTGAAAATGAGCCTCGGTCGAGCCGGTAAACCGGTGCTGTTCGTGCTCTTCGCCGCCATATGCCTGTACGATGCGAATGCCGTACAGGGTTTCATTCAACCGGGAGGTCACCGCTCCCACCCGCTCCTGGGTGCGCCTCGATTTCCGTTTCAGGCTGTTGCCCGCCAGCCCGGTGACAATCGCGGTCAACGGCGCGATAATCAGCACCGCGAGCGTCATCTTCCAGGAGATGGCGATCAACAGGAGAAGGAAAACGATTACGTTGAGCGGTTCGCGGATCAGCTTGCTGAACCCTTCCGCCAATCCCTCGTTCAACTGCGTGACGTCGTTGACGACATTCGCGACGAGGTCGCCGCTGTGCCGCACGTGGAAGAAGGCGAGATCCTGCGCCATCAGCCTTTCGTAGAGTTCGTCCCTCATCCGTTTCGCGATGTGCTGTTCCACGGTGGCGGCGAGCAAAGTCTGCAGGTAGAGCGAACTATTCCGCAGCAGGAAGGCCCCAACGATCAGCAGAATCGCATGCCGAAGGGTGATCAGCGGTGTCACGCCAGTGACGAGCAGCACACTGTAATGCCGGAGCACGTCATCGAAATTCGTCAGCGAAAGCGGTTGATGCGGCAGGGGCGGGACCGAAACGTTTCCGGAGAGAAGTGATTGCACAAAATCAGCGGAGAGCCAGAACGCCAATCCGGTCGAGGCGACGAACACCAGCCCCGCAAAGACGATCCCGCTGATCCGCAGACCGTGCGGGCGCAGGTAATGAAAGTAACGGCCGACGAATCCCATGGGGGCCAAGGTAAGAGTCCGGCAACGGCGTTGCCAACGGCTACAATTCCAGGGTTAGACCGGCGCGCACCAGTCTTGGCACATCCACCCGGGAAGGATCGTGCGCCCTGTCAATCTCGTTGGTCGTGCCTGTATAGCCTTCGGGAGCGCGAGTTTCCCAGGGTTGTCCCGTGGTGCGGTCGACTTCCAGCGGATTCACCCTGTCGAACAGGTTCTCGACGGAAACAAACAGCGAGAGCTTGAAGCTTCCGGCCGCCACGAGCGTCTTGGCGGCGCGAAGGTCCACTCGCACCGAACCGCCCATGCGCAGCGCGTTGGGTTCGGGCGGGATCTGGTCACGAACGTACCAGGCCGTGTAGGGCAATCCGCTGGAATAGCTGAGGATGACCCCGGCGCTGATGCCGCGGAGCAATCCGCCCGCCACGCGAGGGTAGTGGTTCCAGGTGCTCTGCCAGGTGAGCATCAGATTGGCGACATGCCGCCGGTCGAAATCGAGGTAGTAATCGTACCAGGCATCGGGAATATCATACTCCTCGGCGTTGGGATCGTTCGGATTCACTCGCTTGGCATTTGCGTCGTCGAGCGCGTCCGAAGCATCCCCCCGGGCCACACTCCACGTATAGTTGGCCTGCAGACTCCAGTAATCGGAGAGCACCTTGTTCACCGTCATCTCGACCCCAAACACCCGCGCCGTTGCGATGTTGTAGTACCCCAAGGTCTGGGTGTTGGCGCCAACGGCCGCCGTGGCCAGCAGGTTGAAAATATCCTTGTAGAACCCGGTTATTGTGAATCCCCAATTGTTGCCGATGATGCCCTTGACCCCGACCTCGTAGGCGATCGTCCTCTCCGGTTCGATCTTTGGATTCCCGAGCGGAAGGCCGTAGCCGAGGCTCGAAAGCGTGTCCGGGGCCGCTTCGCTGGAGTTGACAAACAGCGCGGAAAAATCGGGAAACTGGAAAAACTGGCCGTACGAGAAAAACAGGGACATCTTCTCGCTGACAGGCTGCGCGATGCCGAGACGCGGGCTGAGCTGGTGGGAAACCGGCGCCTGCTCGAACGCAAAGGTGGAGTTCACGGCATCTGTCCATTCGCCGACGTTCGGCTCAATGTAATCGTATCTCAGCCCCGCATCGATCACCAGGCCCTGGAAGGTGAGCGTCTGTTGCGTCCAGAGAGCCAGTTCGAGGGGAGTCTCGACAAAACGGTTTGGGAAATACTTGACCACCTGGTACTCAGAACCCAGCGGAGAAGTGATCGTGTAGTAATAATAATTCAGGTCCGTCAACGTGAGTTCGCCAGAGCGCACCTCCGCGCCGGCCCTCGCCTGCACCTGCTGGTTGACCTGCCACGTCGCCTTGAGGCTGGCGGAGCGTGTGATCGAATCGCTGGTTTTCCAGACGTCCGACCACATGCTTCCGGTCGAGAAAAACGGGAGCTGCCCAGCGAATACGTCCCTGGGAAAAAGTTGAAAGTTCACGTAGGTTTCCCAGTCATTGAACACCTTGACCTTGTTCATTCTCCGATTGTAGCCGAGCACGAGATCGTAGAAAAACGTTTCCCCGATCGTGTGCTTCCAGTTGAGGGAGACGCGGGTGTGATCCTCGGAATGCTTGTGATAATGCTCCGGCTCGTACTTCCATTGGTGGTTGTATTTCTGCTCGTCCAGCGCGTTCAAACCGAAACTGAGGGAGAGTTTCCCCGGTCCGGTGGCCGCCGCGAGTTTCCCGGATACACGCCGATCCCATGTTCCTCCAAACGGGAGGTAACTGTTCTCGAGGTTGTGGATTCCGCTGAGAAAAAACGTGGCGCGTTTTTCCGTGAAGGGAACGGGACCAGAGAATGTGGCGCTGAGGCGTCCCTGTTGAGTCACCGGAGTATCGCAGCCCTCGAAGAAATTCGTGGCTTCGTACACTGATGAGCCGTCACTGCGCCGGACGACATCCGCGGACGCGCCCGCCCAGTCGGGGGAGCGATAAGGACTCGAGTTGACTATCGGTGATTCGAGCTCGACGCTCGCGGCATACCGGGGTCCACCCTCCCGAGTGACGATGCTGACCAGCCCGCTCATCGCCTCGCCGTATTCCGCGCTGAACGTTCCGGTCAGCAACTGCAACTCGTGCAGGGATTCACGTCCGATCGTCGAGGCGAGATCCCCCTGCAACGGATCTTCGACGCGGATGCCGTCGATGATGTAGCCGATCTCCCCGGAGCGGCCGCCCCGCAGGTGCAGCAACCCGTTGCGGTCGCGTGAGATTCCCGGTTGGATCTGGACGATCTCGTCGGATTGGCGGATCGGCATCTGGCGGGCGATACTTCCCTCGACGCTGATCCGCTGCGACGTTTCAGTCACATTCACGGGCGGCCGGGTGTAGGTCACCGTCACCGGTTCCATTTCAATGGCTTCTTCGGAGAGCTTGGCGTTGAGCGTCGTGACGCTGCCGCCGTTAATCACAACTTTTTCGATCCTCTGGGTGCGAAAGCCCAAGGCTCGAATGACCACCGTGTAGCGTCCCGGATCGAGCGCTAGGATGTAATATTCCCCGGCAAGGTTCGTTGCGGCACCGCGAGGCATTCCCTCGATTTGAACGGCGGCACCGGCGATCGGCTCTCCATTGTCCGCACGGGTGACGCGCCCCAGGATCCTGCCGGGCGTTTGCGCAAAAACGTTTCCCGCGGTCGCAGTCGCCAGCGCCAGGATCAGCGCCCGTGAAAAGCGCGCCAGCTTCCGCGCCTGACCGCACGAAAGAAAGAGTTCCTGCATCATTCTTTTCCATCCAATCTTATACATCATCGGCAGCAGTCATCGGATCACCATCAGTTTTCCGGTGTAGGCTTCGCCCTCCGCTTTCACCACGTAAACGTACATCCCGTAGGCGACGTCCTGCCCCTCTTTGTTCCTCAAATCCCAATAGGTGAATCCGTCGTCCGACACCGACTGGTGGTGGAGCGTCGCCACCCTGCGTCCCGCGACCGTGTAGATGTCGATGGTGCAGCGGCTCGGCAAATGCGTGAACATCACCCGCGCGTCGTTCTCGTCCAGCTCAAGGCCGCTGCGGACGATGTACGGATTGGGAACGGCGCGGACGTTTTTCAACGAATAGGACGAGCTCGTCGAAGACGCTTCCGTGGTGAATTCGTACACGTGTTCGGAAGTGAAATTTTTATAAGTGATGATCGTAAACACATCTCCAATGCTGGGTGGAGTGGCATCCTCGGGACCGTTTTGGGTCTTGAGATAGACCAGGGAGCCGGTGGTGTCGTTTTCGTCGTCTCGCAGCAGCAGCATGTCCGGCCAGACATTCCCATTCCCCGTACCGTTGTACCCGGCGCCTCCGGGGGTGAGATCCCAACCAAGCGGACCCATGATCGATGGGTTGTCGAAGACAATGCGCAAATCGGAAATCCAGAGATGATCCGTAACATCCTCCCAAACGCCATCCTCAGCATTCTGGGAGAGTTCAACGCGAATCGGGACCTTGATCGAATCGACGATCCCCAGTCCCCAATCCGCGGCGGTCAGCCCCACGGTAGCCGAATCCTGGGTCACTGTGATCCGCCAGTCATCCCCTCCGTAGACAATCTCCTCGTAGCTCGACGGATTGCCAGGCGAACGGTTTTCCGTCCACCAGTCAAACGTGGACGTATCCCCGAGCACCGTCGTCCACCCGAGACTGCGGACTCCTGATCCCGCTACGTCCTCAACCTCCAGACGGAACCCGTCCAGGGCCGGCATGCCAGATCCACGCAACGGAAGATTGGCATATTCAAAGGTCTCCCCGCTGAACATATCGGTGAACCGGTTCGTACCGGCAGTCATGTCCTCGAGATTCGCCGTCGTCTCGGTAGCCTC
>Ga0315555_1000565_pt1 | contig 26233 bp, 22 predicted proteins | sample SalMarSW160380MG_FD_202113 | JGI IMG/M metagenome (GOLD analysis project Ga0315555, IMG submission 202113) | Salt marsh sediment microbial communities from the Plum Island Ecosystem LTER, Massachusetts, United States - Salt Marsh Sediment SW1603-80 ... | reverse complement strand
CCAAGTACGGGATCAATTTCGATTTCGCGGGGCTGAAGAACTACAGGATCATCTTCCAGGATGAAGTCTTTCGGGCGAGTCTGATCAACTCGCTGAAATGGACCGTGAGCGGAATGCTTCTGCAATTGATCATACCCCTGGGAACGGCGCTCCTTCTGAATCAGAAGTTCAGGGGCAACAACTTCGCCCGGGCGGCCATGCTGGTGCCGTGGATAACGCCCAGCGTGATCATCGCGATCATGGCGCGGTGGATACTGGAACCGGAGCTGGGCATGCTGAACGACGTGCTGCTGCGGATCGGCGTTATCGGCAACCCGATCAACTTCCTCGGCTCGCCGGCGGCGGCCCTGCCGACGCTGATCGTGGTGCAGACGTGGCAGTTCATTCCGTTCGGGACGCTCCTCATCCTGGCGGCCCTTCAGACGATTCCCCGTGAGCTGTACGAGGCCATGAAGGTCGACGGCGCGGGCGCGCTGCAGCTCTTCCGGCACCTCATCTTCCCGAGACTGGGCCCGATGATCGGCTTCGTCGGGTTTCTCGCGTTCGTGTGGAATTTCAACGTGTTCGACAAGATCTGGCTGACCACGCAGGGAGGCCCGGTAAACGCGACCATGACCCTCCCCGTGATGGTGTACAAGAGGGCATTCAGAACGTTCCGGCTGGGACAGTCTTCGGCGGTCGCCACGATCACGGTGATAAGCCTCATCGTGCTGGGCATCATCTACTTCAAATACCTCTGGAAGCCGCCGAAGGAGGGATGATGTCCGGAAAACGAATCCTCCTCTACCTGGCCGTCGGCGTCTACCTCTTCGTCTGCCTGGCCCCTTTCCTGTGGGTTCTCACCGGATCGTTCCAGCCGCTGTCGCAGATCATGAAGGGGCAGGTTCACTGGATACCGAGAAACCCGACGCTGGAGAACTATACTCCGCTGTTCTTCTCGAAACTGGGCATAAAGAACTTCCCTATATATATGGCAAACAGCCTGATCATCGGGGGCGCGACCGCGGTGCTTTCTTCGATTATCGCCATCCTGGGGGCCTACGGCCTCTCCCGGTACGAGTTCCGAGGGAAGGACATTCTCAGCCGCATGCTGCTGTTTGTCTATGTGTTTCCGGTGGTCCTCGTCGCGCTGCCCGTCAACGAGACGGTGGCCAAGGTGGGGCTGGCGGATTCCCGCCTGGGAATCATCCTGATCCATACCGCGCTGGCCGCGCCGTTCTGCACGTGGCTGCTCCGCTCCTTCTTCGACGCCATCCCCAGGGAAGTCGAGGAGGCGGCGGCCGTGGACGGAGCGAACAGCTTCCAGTCGCTGTTTCGTATCGTCCTCCCGCTCGCCGCGCCGGGTGTGCTGACCGTGGCCGTGTATTCGCTCATCAGCTCGTGGGGCGAACACATGTTCGCGTCGATCCTGATTTCGAGTGATTCCGTGAAGACGCTGCCTCTCGGAATCGCGATGTACACGTCGGAGCAGTACATCGAATGGGGACAGATGCTGGGGGGCACGGTGCTGACCTTTCTGCCGCTGCTTTTGATCTTCATGCCGTTGTCGAAGCTTTTCCTGCGGGGATTCATGGAGGGCGCACTGAAATGAGAATGTGTTCCCGGCTGTTCGCAATTCTTTTCCTCTTGTCTCCGGCATCGACGATGGGCCTTGCCGATGCTCCGGCTCCAGGAGGCTGTACGGTCGGCATAAAGAACGACGTTGACGTGGCTCCCGCGGCCGAGCTTGCCACGACCAAGGGCCGTCCGGATATCGTCACGCTGGAGAATTCACTCATCAGGGTCTCCTCGATCCCGAATCGAGGCCGTCTGATTTTCGACTACGTCTACAAGCCGACCGGGCGTTCGCATCTCTACACCAGGACCTCGCCCATGCCGACCAAGACGGATAAGGGCTACTTCCTGGAGTTTGGCGGCTATTACGTCTCTCATCCCTGGAACGCCGGAGCGAATCAGCCCTACGATCTGGAATACGCGGTCCTCAAAAAGGGCCCGGAGGAATGCGCTATCCGTATTCACAAAAAGGACCCGGAAACGGCGATCGGTCTCGAGGCCGTGATCGCCATAAAGAAGAAGGATCCCGCGGTTTATGTGGAGATCAAGCTGGTCAACGCCGGCAAGAAGGACCGGACGATCGACTTCTTCGACAGGGCCGTCGTCTCGACGGGTGAGAAGATGAACAAGGACACACGGGTCGTCCTGCCCGAAGGCATCGATGCGGTGACCGTCGGCCGAAGCGCCGACGGCTGGATGGGAAGCGAGGGGAAGTCGCTTTCCTGGCCCCAGCCGTGGCAGCAGTGGGGAGAGTTCAAGAACGAGGGGCACTTCCATGCGGACCTCACCAGGGCCACGAAGCGCGTTCTTGCAGTGTACGACCCGAAGGCAAAGGAGTCCTTTGTGAAGGAGTGGAGCGGAAAGACCCCCTTTCAGAGGATCGGAATCTCCTCCTGGTGTCCCGCCTGTGAGGATACATTCGGTGCATACCCCGGCTTCACCGTTACGACCACGGCGGAGAAGCTCGTGATTCCCGCGGGCGGGTCAAAGCGATTCGAGCTCAAGTTCTACGCATCAAAGGACTAAGCCTGCGTGCGATCGAGGGGGTGGCTTCGGCCCCCGACGGACCGTCATGACGGAACGGCTACTTCGCCTTGATCTTCTTGCCCGGACCCTTTCCGTGGCCCTTGCCCGGTCCCTTTCCCGGCACCTTCTTCAGCTGGCCGGGCGGGTACTTGGCCTTGTGCGTATGAAAGTGCGTGTAGGGCCGGTCGGTGTCGAGCTCCAGGGACACCCCCTCGGACGCAACGATGGTGACGCCCGCAGGCAGCGAGGCGCTCACCTGCCACGCTCCGCCCACCATGTAAAAATAGCGCCCCCCGCCGGAGTCGAAGTACACGTAGCTGCTCGGGTAGTAGACGTACGTCCGGGCACGGCGCCCGTGCGCCGGCACGTGAGGAGGCGGGTGGTGTCCGTGCCGGTGGCCGGGAAAGATCACCGTGCACGAACATACCGAGAGCGCCGCAAGAATAACCACCGCCGCTACGATTACCGTCGCCCTGTTCATGATTCACCTCCTCCTGAAACGGGGTCTTTCTATTCTATACCGAACACCTGCACCGCGTACGGACGGAACTCGCCCTTCTCGGTGAGCCCGATCCAGACCTGCTTGACGAGCGAGTCGTCATCCACCGGGATATCCCACACGCCCTCGCTGCCGGGGCCGCGGTAGACGTCGGCCCACTTCTTCCCGTCGCGGGAGATGCGTATCCTCAGGTTGTCGGGAATACGGTCGTGGAAAACGGCGACTACCCTCTTCACCCGCGCCGAGTACGGAAGCTTCACCACCAGCCGCGACGGCATCCGTTCCCGCTCGGCGCGGAACGCGTACTGGTACCGCGGTCTCTTCTCCAGGTCCTCCACGGTGAGCAGCTTATCCTGGTGCTCGCTGAACTTCTTGTGAACGGAGCTGGCCTGGTACGTGCCGTCCTTCGAGAGCCAGATGACCTCGCCCGACTTGTTCCTCGGTCTCTTCCGCGAGGAGCGTGACGACGTACCGCCCGTCATCCGGCCAATCGAACTCAGGAGCGGTTTTGCGCTGCCGGTGATGCCGGACGCCGCGTCGGAGAAGAACTGCAGGGCCATCTTGCCGGTGGAGGGACGCCTGCGGCTCGGTCCGCGCTTTCCCTTCCCTTCGGTCCCCTCCTTGCCTTCCCCTTCGTCCTCGCCCGCGCCGCCGCCGCCCGTCAGCCAGCCCCAGGGGCTGGATTTCACCACCAGGCGCGAGCGGCGCTTCGAGGCCGTCTTGCGGGCGGCCTCCTTGACCTTTTCGACGGTGGGAGTGAAATCCATCGCCTCCCGCACCGGACCGCCCGTCGTCTCCTCGAACGAGGCGAGCAACCGCCGGGCCTGTTTGGTGCCGCCGATCCTTTCGTTGACGTCCTTCTTGAAGGACTCCATGTCATAGGCGGTATGGTGATACGTGATGGACCTCTCGTCAGTATCGAAGACCACGTAGCACGCCCGGAAGTCCCTCTGGCGGGACATTCCGACGCTCCCGACGTTCACGATATAGCGGTATCCCTCCTCCATCACGAAGTCGGTTGGCTGGGCCGCGGTGTGCGCATCGTCGGGCGACAGGATATCTATGCGAGGCCGATGCGTATGGCCGATGAATATGAGCGGATGGGTGGATATCCCCCACGTCTTGCGCGCGTCCTTCTCGTCCAGGATATACGGGAATCCTTCGGGCTGGTGGGCGGCCCCGTGGACGCACAGCGCGTTGAACTCACCGGCCTCCAGCACCATCTCCAGCGGAAACCCGGCGAAGACCTCCGCGGCCTTCTTATCGAGCTGGGAATTGGTCCACTCGATCATCTTCTTCGCATCCTCATTGAAGCTGGAGGGGTCGTATATGCCCGCGATCACCGCGTCGTGGTTGCCGAGGATGATGTGATGAACGTTGGCGTACACCGCCGCCATCGTCTCCGCCGGACGCGGCCCGTACCCGATGATGTCACCGAGACAGATGATCTCTTCCACGTCCAGCGCGTGAATATCCGCCCAGACCGCGTTCCATGCCTGGAGGTTCGCGTGGATGTCAGAAACAAGCCCGTATCGCATGGTATTTGTCCACTAATTTACCCGCAAGCGGCCTTCCGGGCAAGAGAAAACGATTGACCGGGCACCACATGCGATATATCTTCCTGAATGAGCCGCACGACCGCCCTGGACAACATATATCTCAGGCCCTGCGCGAGCTGGGGTCATACCGAGTACAGTCTCGCGTACCAGCGGGAGTACCTGGCCCGGAAGACGGGGTTTCCTGCCGACAGCGGGCATCTCCTGAGACAGGCGCACGACCTGTTCCTATTCGATTTCATCTGGAGCACGAACGACGGGCTGGTGGACTGGGCCAAGGCGGGACGGGCCACCGACATGGGCCACGCCTCCTACGCGGTCGACGGCAGCGACCAGCGGGCACAATCCGAATGCCCCTTCAAGACGGAGGAGGAGGTGTGGGCGTTCGATGCGGTGGAGGAGTACGGACTTCCGGACTTCGACGAGCAGGTAGATGCGTACGAGAACATCGCGCGGAAGTCCCGTGAGGCGTTCCCGAACCAGCTGACGACCGGCGGGTACTACAAGACCATCGTGTCCGGGGCCATCGCGTCCTTCGGGTGGGACATGCTGCTCATCGGCTGCGCGGACCCGCTGAAGATGGAGACCGTGTTCGACGGCTTCTTCCGGCGGACGCTTTTCTTCATGAAGGCGTGGGCGAAGACCTCGGTGGAGGTCGTGATACAGCACGACGACTTCGTGTGGACGGCCGGGCCGTTCATGAGCCCGGACATATACCGGCAGGTGATCATCCCGCGATACGCGGAGCTGTGGAAGCCGCTTCACGAGGCGGGCAAGAAGGTGCTGTTCTGCTCTGACGGCGACTTCACCGAATTCGCGATCGACGTCGTGGCGGCCGGGGCGGACGGCCTGATCTTCGAGCCGTGCAACGACTTCGGCTTCATGGCGGACAACTTTGGCGAGACGACGTGCCTGGTTGGAAGCTTCACGGACTGCAGAGACCTGACCTTCGGGAAATGGGACAAGGTCAGCCGGGATATCGACAGGACGTTTGAACAGCTGGCGAAGTGCCGCGGGGCGATCGTCGCGGTCGGAAACCACCTGCCCCCCAACATTCCGGAAGAGATGCTCGACAGGTACTTCGAGTATCTCCTGCCGAAGCTGGAAAGGGAGCTCAGCTCGCCAGCCCCAGGGACTTCAGCAGCTCGACGGGACTGACTATGTGCTTGGACCACCACCGGTCCCTGCCGTCGAGATCCATCGCCAACCCCACCAGCTCGGTGAAGTAGAATGCGGGGACCCCGGTTCCGGCGGCCTGTCGCATCTCGAGATTGATCTGGCAGAGCCCGCAGCAGCAGACGAAACAGTCCGCCCCGGCGTCCACCGCGTTGCCGACAATCTTGGCGATCAGGTCCTCGACTATCGCTCCGTGGGTCAGCGCCAGGTCCGCCCCGCAGCAGTCGGTCTTGGCCGACCAGTCGATCGGCGTCCCGCCCAGGCATCCGATCAGGTCGTCGAGAAACACCGGGTTCTCGTGGTCCCCCATCCCGGTCACGTTCGGATCGCGCACCAGCGCGCACCCGTAGTAGGACGCGACCTTCAGCCCGGCGAGCGGCTGCGTGACGCGCTCCCGTATCGCGTCGAGACCGATATCGTTGACCACCACGTCGACCAGGGATTTGATCCGGAGCGTGTCCCGGTACGTGAAGCCGACGATATTCTCCAGCTGCTCCCGCTTGTCGGAGCCGGGCGCCAGGGCCTTCTCGGCCCTCTTGAGGGCGTTGAAGCAGCCCGCGCAGGGAACGGCGAGGGTAAGGTCCTTCTCCTGCGCCTTCGCGATGTTTCTCGCGGGAAGCGCCAGGCCGAGCATGTTGTTCAGGCTGTGGGCGGCGGCCGCCCCGCAGCAGTTCCAGTCCTCGATATCCGAGAGCGACACCCCCAGCGCGTCGAAGACGGCGTGTATGGACATGCTGTACTCGATCGCCGTCGAATGGGCGGTACAGCCGGGATAGAAGGAAAACTCCACGCCTGCCCCCTACTGTTTCCTGTCGTAAGTCTTCTTGAACATGCCTCGCACCTCTCCCGCCCCCTTGATCAGGGTGGGAATGAACGGAATCTTCATCTTGAGCATCAGCTTGATTCCCGGTATCAGGTCCGTGAAGAGATCGAGACTCCTCAGCTTGTAGAGCCCCAGCATGGTGGCCTCGTGCACGCGGCCCCATATCCGGATGGATCTCACGAACTCCTCGTGCAGGATCACCACGTTTCTCTCGGCGTCGTACGAATAACCCGCTTCGACCGCCATCTCGCGCAACGTATCCATTATCGCGGCGATATCGATGTCGTTGGGACAGCGCACCCCGCAGGTCATACAGCTGACGCACAGCCATATCGCGTGGCTCTTCAGCACCTCTTCCTTCTGCCCGTACTGTATCATCCGGATGATCCGGTTGGGCTTGAAGTCCTTGTACGGAGAAACCGGACAGCCCGCGGAGCATTTGCCGCACTGATAGCAGGACTGCAGGTCCTGCCCGCTGCGCCTCTCGACCTCTCTCAGGAATTCCTTATCCCTCTTCATCTTCTTCTTTCCGTTCGAGCTCGACCCTCGCGGCGCATACCTTGTATTCCGGGATCTTCGCGGTCGGATCCAGCACCGGGTTGGTCAGCACGTTCGCCGCCGCCTCCCTGAAATGGAACGGCACGAAGATGGTGCCCTTCCGTATGCCCGGCGTCAGGAACACCCGCACGCGTATGGAGCCCCTTCGCGTCGTCACCGAAACCATGTCTCTGTCCGAGGCGCCGAGGGCCTCGGCGTCCTCCGGATTCATCTCCACGTAGCACTCCGGCGCCTCCCTGTCGAGAGCGACCGTCCTTCTCGTCATCGTGCCGGTGTGGAAATGGAAATATATTCTTCCCGTCGTCAGGGTGAAGGGATACTCGTCGTCCGGCTCCTCGTCCGGCGCCTTGTACGGAACGGGGAAGAACTTTCCCTTCCCCCTCGAAAACGTGCCCGCGTGGAGAACCGGCGTGCCGGGATGTCCGTCGTCCGGGCAGGGCCACTGCAGCCCGCAGCTCTCGTCCAGCCGCTTGAAGGATACGCCCCCGTAGATCGGGGTCATCCTGGCCATCTCGTCCATGATCGCGGAAGGGGAATCGTACTTCATCTCGTACCCCATCCTGCCGGCCAGAAGGGTGATGATCTCCCAGTCCTGTCTGGATTCCCCGGGGCCGTCTCCCGCCTTCCGTATCCTCTGTATCCTCCGCTCCGTATTGGTGAACGTCCCGTCCTTCTCGGCAAAGCTGACGCCCGGCAGGATCACGTCGGCGTACTCCGCCGTGTCGGTCATGAATATGTCCTGCACCACGAGGAACTCGCACTTCTCCAGGCATTCTCTCACCCGGTGCGCGTCGGGGTCGGACAGGACCGGGTTCTCGCCCATGATGTAGAGCCCCCGTATCTTTCCGCTGCCCGCGCCGTGAATGATCTCCGTGACGCTCAGCCCCACCTCGCCCGGCAGGCTCACCCCCCATGCCTTCTCGAACTTTTCCCTGATCGCGGGATCGGTAACCTTCTGATACCCCGAATAGACGTTGGGCAGGCCGCCCAGATCGCACGCCCCCTGAACATTGTTCTGGCCCCTGAGCGGGTTGACGCCGGTGCCGGGCCGTCCCATGTTTCCCGTCAGCATCGCCAGGTTCGCGCAGGAATGGACGTTGTCCACGCCCGTGGTGTGCTGGGTGATCCCCATCGCGTAGAAGATCATGGCATTCTGCGACGAGGCGTAGATCCGCGCCGCCCTGATGATATCGTCCCGGGGCACCCCCGTTATCTCTTCCGCCCTGTCGGGCGTGTATCCGGCGATCACCTCCCTGAACGCCTCGAAGTCCTCCGTCCTCTCGGCGATGAATTCGCGGTCCTCGAGCCCCTCCTCGAGGATCACGTTCATGATGCCGTTCAGCAGGGCCACGTCGGTGCCGCACCGGTGCTGCAGGTAGACGTCCGCAAAGCTCGCCAGGTGGATGCGGCGCGGGTCCGCGACGACGAGCTTGGCGCCGCCCGCCGTCACCTGACGCAGGATCCGCGCGCCGATCAGGGGATGGTTCTCGGTGGGATTCGAGCCTATCACGAAGAAGGCATCCGCCTGTTCCACGCAGGATATGGAATTGGTCATTGCCCCGGACCCGAACGCGGTGGCCAGACCGGCCACGGTGGCGCTGTGTCACAATCGGGCGCAGTGGTCTACGTTGTTGGTGCCCAGCGCGGCGCGCGCGAACTTCATGAGGACGTAATTCTCCTCGTTCGTGCACTTCGCCGACGTCAGTACCGCGAGGCTGTCCGGGCCGGAGTCCTTCTTTATCGCCGACAGCCTGCCGGCCACCAGATCGAGCGCGTCATCCCAGGACGCCTCCTCGAAGGACCCGCCCTTCCCCCTGATCAGGGGAGTGGTCAGCCTCTCGGCGTGCATCGCGTGCTCCAGCGCGTGCCAGCCCTTGATGCACAGCCTGCCCTCGTTGACCGGATGGCCCTTGTCGGCAAGCAGGCCGACCGGTTTTCCGTCCAGGACCTCGAGCAGCATGCCGCAGCCGCACCCGCAGTAGATGCACACGCTCGGTACCGTTCTGTAATCCATCCTCAGCCCTCTTCTTTCATCGCCGCTATGACGCCACCGAGCCGCTTCAGGGCCTCAGCGTCGCCCGTGAAACTCAGCGGGTTGTTATCGTCCGGGCTCATGCCGGGGACGTAATCGAACAGCTCCTTCATAATCTCCTGCATTCTCTTGGACAGCTTCCTCAGAGGGATGTCGGCGGGACACGCCTCCTCGCACGCGCCGCAGTCTATGCACCGTCCGGCCAGGCAGAGCGCCCTCGCCAGGTGAAACACGGGGAACTCCGGAGGTACCTCGCCGTGACGGATGATGCTCTCCTCCGCCAGCCCGCATTCCGGGCAGTAGCACAGCGGGCAGACGCTGCGGCACCCCTGGCACTTGAGGCATTTCGAGAAGCTCTCCATCCACGACCGGAACCGCTCGTCCTCGACCAGCTTCTCTATCGCTTCAAGCTCCTCTCGTCCGGTGACGCCCTCGACCTTCTCGCCGTGGGCGATCTTCGAAGGGAACGGGAGCGGACAGCGGCATTTCTCGGCGAGCGCTCTCGTGCAGGCGACGCCCAGGATGACGATGTCGTCGAGATTCAGCTGGTTGCGCTTGTGCAGCTCGATCAGGGCCCTCTCGTCACAGCCCCTGGCCATCACTCCGATCTTCTCTCCCGGGTGCGCCGCGACGATCTTCAGGAGTATTTTGCCCGGAGAATACCGCTGATCCTCCTCGACGACCAGCGACTCTACCTCGTCGATGTTCTCGAGCGTGAACAGGTGCGGAACGACGGCGCCGCGCTCGTCGCGCCTGAGCCCCAGGAAGCCGGCGACTTCCTTCTCCGAGAGCAGTCTTCTCACTTCCTCTTTCATGCGCGGGCCTCGCTGTTCCATTCCTTCAGGGGCGACGGGCCCAGCTTCCGTATCTCCTCGGTGAACTCGGTCACCACCCGCGAGAACTTCTCCCCCTCGCCTGCCGATATCCATTCCAGCCGAAGCCGCTCGCCCGCGATACCGAAGAACTCCAAAAGCTGCTTTATGACGGCCATCCTCTTCGCCGTCAGGTAGTTGCCCTTCAGGTAATGACAATCCCCTATATGACAGCCCGCGACCAGCACCCCGTCGGCCCCCTTCTGGAACGCCTTGAGTATGTAGGGAGGCCATATGCTGCCGGTGCACATGGTCCTCACCGCGATAAGGTTCGGAGGGTACTGCATCCTGCTCACCCCCGCCAGGTCCGCCCCGGCGTAGCTGCACCAGTAGCAGAAGAACCCTACGATCTTCGGTTCGAATTCAGCCATAGTTTCTATCCCACCGCGGCTTCGATCTGCCGCAGCATCTGTTCCCTGTTGAACGCCCTCTGCTGGTTGGCCCCGTTAGGACAGGCCGCCGCGCACGCCCCGCAGCCCTGGCAGAGCACTTCGGTCACCCTCGCCTTGCCCGTCTCCTCGTCTATCGACAACGCGCCGTAGTCGCAGATCTCCACGCAGACACCGCAGCCGGAACACAACTCCTCGTCCACACCCACCACGATCCCCTTCGCCCTGATCCGATCCTTCGAGAGCAGGATGCCTGCCCTGGCCGCCGCCGCCTGGGCCTGCGCGATGCTCTCGTCGATGCACGCGGGGGAATGGGCGAGACCGCAGAGAAAGATGCCTTCCGTGGCGAAATCGACCGGCCTCAGCTTCACGTGGGCCTCCAGGAAGAATCCGTCCCGGGTCCGGGGAACCTTGAGCATTCGGGACAGCTCCTCGTTGCTCTTCTCGGCCACGACGCCCGGACTCAGGACGACGAGATCCGCTGGCACGGAAACGTTCTCCCGCAGAACACGGTCGAAGATGTCGACCGTGAGCTTCCCGTCCCGTTCCACCACCTGCGGCTTTCGCTCGGGCTCGTACCGGACGAATCTCACGCCCATCTCCCTGGCCCTGCGGTAGTACTCCTCCCTGAACCCGTACGTCCTCATGTCCCTGTACAGGACGTAGACGTCGACGCCGGGATTTCTCTCCTTGAGCAGGATCGCGTTCTTCACGGCCTGGGAACAGCAGAAGCGGCTGCAGTACGGGCGCTCGTCATCCCTGGAGCCTACGCATTGAATCATAACTATCGTATCGGCATCGACTTCCCGGCCTCCGGCCAGCCGCTCCTCCAGCTCCCTCTGGGTGATCACTCCGCCGCTCGCGCCATAGAGATACTCGTCCGGCCGGCGCTCGACGGCGCCCGTCGCCACTATGACGACGCCGTGCTCCACCTCGATCTCTTCCCCTGCCGCTTCCAGAACAGTCTCGAAGTTGCCCACATAGCCGTTGATCTCCTTGACCGTCGCGTCCGTGTATACGTGAATCAGCTCGTCAGCATTCACCCGTTTCACCGTCTTCTCGAGCAGCTCCCGGGCGTTCTTGCCGTCGATCGTGTAATGGATGTGCCGGAGATTGCCGCCGAGGTTCTTTTCCCGCTCCACCAGGAACACCTCGTAGCCCTGCTCCGCGAGGGCGCGACTCGCCGTCATGCCGGCAATCCCGCCGCCCACGACCAGTCCCTTTCTCGTCACGCCGATGGATTCCTCGTACAGCGGGGTGAGCAGACGCGACTTGGATACCGCGACGGTCACCACGATCTTGGCCTTCTCGGTCGCCTCGAGGGGCTGGTGCATGTGCACCCACGAGCACTGATCCCGTATATTCGCCATCTCGAACAGGTAGGGATTCAGGCCCGCCTCCCTGACGGTCTCCCGGAAGAGCGCCTCGTGGGTCCGCGGCGTGCAGGACGCCACCACGACCCTGTTGAGCCGGTGTTCCTCGATGGCCTTCTTTATGCTCACCTGGGAATCCTGGGAGCAGGTGAACATGTTGTACTCGGCGTGAACCACGCCGGACAGCCCCCTGGCGAACTCGGCCACCTCGGGAACGTTCACGACGCCGCCGATGTTTATGCCGCATTCACACACGAATACGCCTATCCTCGGCAGCCGGCCGGCGACGTCGATCTCCGGGACGTATTCCTTCCGGGTAACCAGCGTGTTCCGGGCGTCCGAGAGCAGCGCGGACGCGCTCGCGGCGGCGCCCCCGGCCTGTATCACCGTCTCGGGGATATCCTTGGGCCCGGAGAAGGCGCCCGCGACGTATATTCCCGGGACGGTGGTCTCGAGCGGCGACCATTCGCCGACCGCGCAGAAACCGTACTTGTTCAGCTCGATGCCGAGCTTCCCGGCGGTGGCGGCGGCATTCTCCGGCGGCCGCAGACCCACGGTCAGCACCACCATCTCGAACTCTTCTTCCTCCAGCTCGCCCTCTTCGGTGAGGTAGGTGATCCTCAGGTTCCTCGTTCCCGGCACCTCCCTCACCGACGACGGAATGGCCCTGATATAACGGACACCGTACTCCCCCTTCGCCCTCTCATAGTATTCGTCGAACCCCTTGCCGTACGCCCGCATGTCCATGAAGAAGATCGTCGGCTGAACATCCTTCGCATGCTCCTTGGCTATCACCGCCTCCTTGGTCGCGTACATGCAGCAAACCCCGGAACAGTAGGAAGGCGGATGGCGCTCGTCCCTGGAACCAACGCACTGGATCCACGCGATCTTCGTCGGATGCGCGCCGTCGGACGGCCTCAACACCTTCCCGCCGTAGGGTCCTGAGGCGTTGAGCACCCTCTCGAATGCCGAGCTGGTGATCACGTTCGGATACCGGCCGAACCCGTACTCGCCGAGAAGCCCGGCGTCGAACTCCTTGAAGCCGGAGGTGACGATGATGGATCCGACATCGACCTCGATATTCTCTTCGGTCATTCGATGGTCTATCGCCTCCGCCTTGCAGGCCGCCACGCACTGCATACATTCGCAGCACGTGCCGCAGTTCAAACACCTTTTCGCCTCCTCGAGCGCCTGCTCTTCGGTCAGGCCGAGCTCCACTTCCGTGAAATCCGCGGTCCGCCGGTCCGCGGGAAGCTCCGGCATCGCGGGTCTCGCCCTACGCTCGATGCCGCAAGTATCGAGGTCGTTGATAGTTAGTGTTTCGATCTCCCCCGCCGGCTCCGCTTCGACGAGGACCCCTCGCAGGCACCTGTCTATGGACTCCGCCGCCTTCCTGCCCGCCGCGACGGCCTCGATCACCGTCGCCGGGCCGACCACCACGTCTCCCCCGGCAAATACCTTCTCGTCGCTCGTGACCAGGGAGTCGCCGACCGGGACCCTTCCCCGCCTCGACACCTCGACCGCGTCCCGCAGAAACGACGTGTCGGACGACTGGCCGATCGCGGGGATCAGCGTATCCACTTCCAGAGTGAACTCGGAACCCTCGATGGGAACCGGTCTTCTCCTGCCGCTCTCGTCGGGCTCCCCGAGCTCCATGCGAACGCATTCCAGCGCGTTCACCTTCCCTCCCCCGCCCAGAACCCTGGTGGGCGCCGCGAGGAATATGAGATTGATGCCCTCTTCCCCGGCAGCCTTTATCTCCATGTCGTTGGCGGGCATTTCGGCACGCGACCGGCGGTAGACAATCGATACCTCCCTGCAGCCGAGCCTGAGCGCGCACCGCGCGGAGTCTATCGCCACGTCGCCGCCGCCTATCACCGCGACCTTTTCTCCCAGCGCCACATCCCTCCCCAGATGCAGATCCCTGAGAAAATCGACGCCGTGGAGGACACATTCCTGGTCCTCGCCGGGAATATCCAGCTTCATGCTCTCGTGGGCGCCGGAGGCGATATACACCGCGTCGTAATCGTTTCGGATCCGGTCGAATCCGACGTCTTTTCCGATTTCGACCCCCGTCCTGACTTCGGCGCCTGCGCTCTTGATAATGTATTCGATTTCCTTCTTCAGCACGTCGCGGGGCAGGCGGTATTCCGGTATGCCGGCGTACAGCATGCCTCCCAGCTCGGGAAGCTTCTCGAAGATCGTCGTCGCGTAACCCATCCGGCCCAGATAGTACGCCGCGGTCAGCCCGGCCGGGCCTCCTCCCACGATGGCAATTTTTTCCTTCTTCGTGATTTCGGGCGGCTCCGGAGTCACCTCTTCTTCCGCCGTCTTCTCGGTGGCGAAACGCTTCAGGGCGTTTATCGCAACGGCCTCGTCGAAATCCTTCCTGTTGCACTGGCTCTCGCAGGGGTGGGGGCAGACCCTTCCGCATATCGAGGGGAACGGATTCTTCTCTCTGATGAGCTCGACCGCCTCCCTGTACTTACCCCTGCCGATCAGCGCCACGTATCCCTGGATATTCACGCCGGCCGGGCACGCGTGCCGACAGGGAGGTACACCAGTTTTCTGTATCGTAAACGCGTTCGGGATCGCCTGGGGAAACGGACGGTAGATGGCCTTTCGATTCACGAGAGCCTGCTCGTACTCGTTCGATATCTCGACCGGGCAGACCTCCACGCAGTCGGCGCACCCGGTGCATTTCGCCACGTCGACGTATCTGGACTTCTTCCGGATCGTGACCCTGAAGCTGCCTGCCTCGCCCTCGACCTTCTCCAGATCGGCGTACGTGAGCAACTCTATGTTGTGGTGCCGCCCCGCCTCCACCAGCTTGGGCGCCAGGATGCACATGGAACAGTCATTGGTGGGGAAGGTCTTGTCGAGCAGGGCCATCACCCCACCGATGCTCGGCGACTCATCGACCAGATAGACCTTGAATCCCGATTCGGCCAGGTCGAGAGAGGCCTCGATGCCCCCGATGCCGCCTCCCAGAACCATAACCGCCCCGACGTTCCGGTTGGCTGATCGCGTGTTCTCCATGTCGTGTGTCTTCATTCCGATTGTCCAGGCGCCCCGGAAACCCGATCTTCGACCATGGCCAGACACCTTTCTTATCATGTTCCACGCAAAAAAACAACCGGGATAAAGAAGGAAGCTGAGCGTTACGGATGTTGGTATAATCTGGACCTGAAAGGCGGATCCATGAACAGGACCAGAGAGAGCCTGCTCGGCTACGGCTTCCTGATACCGTCGCTGGCGGTGCTGGGAACATTCAGCCTGTACCCGATCGGGCTGGCGATATGGATGAGCCTGCACAAGTGCGGGTTCGACGGCGCGCGCGAGACGTTCCTGGGGCTGGCCAACTACGCCGAGGCGTTCGGCGACGCGGAGTTCTGGAGCGCGCTGAAGGTAACGGTGTTCTACGCGCTGGGCACGATCCCGGCCACTCTCGTGCTCTCATTCGTGATCGCCAACCTGCTTTTCATGAAGATACGCGGCAGGGGCTTCTACCGAAGCGTTTACTTCCTCCCCTTCGTCACCTCGGCGGTCGCCGCGGCGGCGGTGTGGAAGTGGGTCTACCACCCGCAGGTCGAGGACGCCTTCGGCATCGCCAACGTCGTCCTCAACACGATCGGACTCGAGGGCCAGAAGTGGCTGCTCGAGCCGCGTGGGGTCCTCACCATTGTATTCGGCGGGATGATACCCTCCTGGGCCGCCGGACCGAGCCTGGCCCTGTGTTGCGTGATGGTGAATTCCGTCTGGCACGCGCTCGGGTTCTCCGTCGTAATATTCCTCGCCGGGCTCTCGAACGTGCCGACCGAGATGTACGACGCCGCGAAGATTGACGGCGCCGGGTTCTGGCGGACGATGTGGTCCGTCACCTTTCCCATGGTGAGTCCGACGTTCTATTTCCTGGTGATGGTGTCCACGATAGGCGCGTTCCAGACATTCACGCCTATATACGTGATGACCGCGGGAGGGCCGGCCGGCACGACGACGAACATGACGATGCTGATATTCGACAAGTTCTACACCAGCCACGGCACTACCGGGTACGCGGCGGCGCTTGCCATAGTCCTCTTCGGCATCATCCTGGTGCTCACCAGCCTGCAGGCCAGGTTCGCAGGAAAGCGGGTGCACTATGCGTAGGCCCGGGGTGGTGATCCTGGTTCACGGAGTGCTCATCGTCGGACTCATACTCGTCGCGTTCCCGTTCTTCTGGATGGTATCGACGTCCCTGAAAACGAAAGACGAATCCGTCTCGGTACCGCCCCGCATGCTGCCGGAGGAGTGCCGTTGGGAGAACTACGCGGAGGCGTGGAACAAGGCGCCCTTCGCTCGATACTTCGTCAACACCGCCGCCGTCTCGCTCGCCGTCACCACGGCGGTCGTCGTGACGTCGCTTCTGGCGGGATACGCGTTCGCCATGATGGAATTCCCGGGGAAAAAGATTCTGTTCGTGCTGTATCTTTCCACCATGATGATCCCGTTTGAGGTGGTGCTGGTCCCCAATTTCGCGACCATAAACGCGCTGGGATGGCAGAATACGTACGCGGCCCTCATCGTCCCCTGGATGGCGAATGTGTTCTCGGTGTTCCTGATACGGCAGACGCTGATGAGCCTGCCCCGGGACTTCCGGGATGCGGCGCTCGTGGACGGCTGCGGGCACCTGCGATACCTCTGGTACATCGCCGCCCCGCTCACCCGGCCGATCCTCATCACCGCCGGCCTGCTGGCGTTCCTGGGAAGCTGGAACGCGTTCCTGTGGCCACTGGTCGTGACGAACACGGAGAAGATGCGGGTCATCCAGTTCGGCCTGCAGATGTTCCTGCGCGAGGAATCGACCGACTACCACCTGCTGATGGCCGCCTCCACTTTCACCATACTGCCCATCGTGGTAGTATACGTCGTCGCACAGAGATACTTCATAGAAGGAGTTTCCGGATCAGGACTCAAGGGATGAGGACCTCACTGATACTCGCGCTCATGACCGCCCTCTTTGTCGCGGGATGTGGCGGCGAGGGCCCGCGGGCGCCGGCACCGTCTCCCGGCATCACGGAGGTCACCTTCTGGCACACCCAGTCCGCCGAGAACGCGGAGGCACTGAAAAAGATCATATCCGATTTCAGCCGCGCCCATCCGGACATCAAGATCACGCCGCAGTACACCGGCGGCTACACCGACCTGTTCCGCAAGATGCGCGCGGCGATATCGGGAGGCAATATGCCGGACCTGGCGGTGGCGTACGAGAGTATGGTCGCCGAGTACGCGAGCGCCGGTGTCGTGATCGCCCTCGACGAGTATATCAGCGATCCGGAACACGGCCTGCCGAAGGAGAAGATGGCCGACATCTTCCCCGGCTACATCGCGACGAATACGTTCGAGGAATTCGGCGGGAAGATGCTCTCTTTCCCCTTCACGAAGAGCAATCTGATGATGTACTTCAACCTGGACATGATAAGGAAGGCCGGCTTCGAGGACCGGCCGAAGACGTGGGACGAGTTCCTCTCCCAGTGCCGTGCGATCCGCAAGATGACCGGAAGGCCCGCCTACGCGCTCTCGGTGGACCCTTCCACAATCGACGGAATGATCTACTCGTTCGGCGGCGAACTGTACGTCCGGGAGGACGGAAAGAGGCGCACCCTCTTCGACTCGGAGGCGTCCCGCAATACGTTTGCAGTCATCGAAACACTGGCGAAGGAGAAACTCGCGTTTCAGATAAACCCGGGCACCTACGACGACCGGGACGCGCTCTCCGCGGAACGGGCGGCGTTCATGATACGATCGAGCACGTCCCGGCCATTCCTCGAGGATACAATAAAGGACCGGTTCGAATGGGGGCTGTCCGAGATACCTCACGCGGAAGGCGTCAAGCCGGTCACCGTCATGTTCGGGGCGAATATATGCGTGTTCAGGAGCACGCCCGAGAGACAGCTCGCCGCCTGGGAGTTCATCAAGTACTTCGTGTCGCCCAAAGTGACGGCGCTCTGGGCGACGGAGACCGGATACCTTCCGGTCCGGAAGACCGCCCTGAACGAGGAGCCGTACAAGAGCTTCGCGGAGGCCCATCCCCGCAACCGGGCGGCCTTCGACGTGATACCGATCGCGCGGCCGGAACCGAACCTCGCCGGCTGGCAGGAGATACGAAAGCACCTCGACCGGGCGGAGACGTCCGTCATCACCGGCTTGAAGACGGCCGCGGAAACGGTCGTCGAGCTCACGGAGAAAAGCAACAAAGTGCTCGCCCGCTGAGCAGCGGCAAGGGATGATGATCAACAACCACGGGCGCCCATTTGGCTCAGACCATTCATAAGGTATAATAGCATTCATGGAAAAGATGAAATGCGACGAGATCGACATCGAGATCTGCAGCATGCACCCGCATAACAATCAGCCGTGCGACGGCGACTGCGGCGACATGTACCTGCGGCTCACCGTGAAAGACTGGCGCGGGGACATTCAGAAAAGCGGAGGCAACATGGAGTCCCTCCGGGGAGGAATACTCCTCGACGACGAGATGCGTGCCAGGGTCAGGTCTATTTTCGAGAAGATTACTTCAGCTCTTTCAGAGCCTTCAGACAGTAGTTCAGGGCCGTCAGAGAATACGACGTGACGAGCGTCGGATCTCCCTCCCACCACCGCTCGGCCTCGTTGATCCAGCTTCCGTCCTCCCGCTGCAGCTCGGCGATCTTCGCGCTCAGTTCGACCGGCCAGTCGTGCTTCTTTCCGTCCGGCGTCACCACGTACCGGTCCCCCACCGTGTACAGGCACTTGGCCATCACCGCGAAGTAGTAGTAGAGACCCTGAAATTTCATGCCCGGGTTCTCGTCGACCGAGAAGTTCGCGCGCATCCATTTCACCGCCCCCTTCAGGCGCGGGTCGTCTTTCTTCAGGTCCGCATGGATCAGGCTGAGCACCCCGGAGTAGGTCACCGAGCCGTACGGCTTCGGGACCTCCCGGCCGTCAGCGAGCTTGATCATGCCGGCCTTGCTTTCCTTGGGGGTGTAGATGAACCCGCCCGCCGCCTCCGGGGCATCCGACGCCCACTCCAGGTCGTTTCCTTCGCCCTCGGTGTTGTGCTGGACGCGCCGCAGGAACACCAGCGTTCTCTTCCAGAACGGGTCATCCTTCGAGAGCCCGGCCGCCTTCATCGCCTCCGCGGCGAAGGCGGTATTGACGATATCGGGGCGCATATCCCCTCCGTATCCGGTGCCTCCGTACGCGGCCTTGTTCTTCTCCTTGTCGTACCCGGTGTCCTCACTGCACTGTATCCCGGTGATGAACTTCTTCGCCTTCTCGATCACCGGCTTGTACTTCTCGTTCTCCAGCGCGGCGAGCGCGGTGATCGCCACGCACGTCCGGTAATTCTCGACCCCCTGGTCCTTGTTGTATATGCCACCGTCCTTCTGCGCGTTGGCGAGGATGTACTCCATTCCCTTGCCTATGAACGGACCGTCCTCCTCCCGGTACTTCCGGTAGCTCTCCGCCATCGCCCGCACGCACAGCCCGGTGATCCCAACGCACGGCTTGATGCCGTAGGAACCGTCCTTGTGCTGGTTCTTGGCTACGAACTTCACCCCTTTGTCCACCGCAGCTTTGGCGGCGGAGATCGCCTCTTTGTCGTCCGCGGCGGCCGAACCGGCCAGCAATACGACGGCTGCACACAGCAACGCAATTGTCCTCATGCGATCCTCCTTCAAATGGCGTTTCCTCGGGTGCACATGGTACGAAGGATGACCGTCACGGTCAACTTCCCATGTGACTCACCTTCCGCTAAAATATAGCGGATATTCCGCGGGAGTGGTTCACCCGATTGCGTCTAGGTCACAGGTGTCATGAACGAAGACCTCGAACAGCTCAGCGATCCGGACCTGATGAAAAGGGCCGCCGCCGGAAGGCCGGAGGCCTTCGAAACGGTGGTCCGCCGCCACCAGAAGCCGCTACTGAACTTTTTCAGACGGATGGGCGCTTCGTATAGCGAGGCGGAGGATATGGTTCAGGAGACGTTCCTAAGGCTCTTTGACTACCGGTTCCGGTACAGGCCGCTGGCCAAGTTCACGACGTTTCTCTACCGGCTGGCCAGCCACGTCCGGGTGGACGGACTGAGAAAGCTGCAGAGACAGCCCCGGACGAGCGAGCTGTCGGAAGCGTCGGGCGCCCGGAAGGAGAGCCCGGCCGCCGGCATCGGGGCGAAGCTCGACATCCAGGCGGCGATCGACCGGCTGTCCGAGAAGCTGCGGCCGGTCGTGGTGATGGCCTACTTCCAGGGACTCCGGTACAGGGAGATCGCCAAAGCGCTCGGTATACCTCAGGGAACGGTGAAGTCGAGGATGTTCCTCGCACTTCAGGAGCTGAAGGAAGCGCTCAAAGGCGAGGAGACGGGGAAGAATGATGAGGGGTAGGCAGAATTGCAGGAATAACGCGCTGGTTCCTTCGTATCTTCACGGGGAGCTGTCCGACAGGGAGAAGGCCCGATTCGAGGCCCACCTGAAGGAGTGTGACTCCTGCCGCGGCGAGCTTGACGCGGTCCGGCGGGTGAGCGAACGGCTGAAGGAACTCCCCGCCGAAGAGCTGAAGCGCGATCTCGCTCCGGCGATCATGGCGAAGATTCCACAGGAGTCGTGGGGACGTCACGGGTTCAACTGGGCACTCGCCGCGGGGCTGGCAGCCTGTCTCGCGCTCGCCGTCCTCGGCGGGCTTCTCCTGTTTCATCGGGGAGAACAGGACACGCAGGTGCCCGCGTACGTCGCGAGGGAATCGAAGGCGGTGAAACAGGCGCTGGTCTGGCTCGCCGGCTTCCAGGAGCCGGACGGCTCGTGGGACGCGAAGAAGTCGGGAGGCCACAAGGACTACACGCTCGGCCTTACCGGGCTGGCGGTGCTCGCCCTGCTCAGCGGCGACGAGAAGCCGCTCGAGGGAGCGCACGCGGCGTCCATCTCCAGGGGCCTGGAGTATATCGTGGCACAGCAGCAGCCGGACGGCCGGTTCGGCCCGCTGGTCGCCGGCGCGATGTACAACCACGGCATCTCGACCGTGGCGCTCCTGGAAGCGTACGGACTGAACAGGGACGAGACGCTGAAGAGACCGATCGACAGGGCGCTCGGGTATATATACGCCCAGCAGAAGGACTCCGGGGGATGGGGCTACCGAAAGGGACGCTCCCCGGCGAACACGTCCATCTCCATCTGGCAGCTCCACGCGCTGACGCTGGCGTGCGCCGTTGGCTGGGGAGAGGCGGGCGAAAAGGCCGGTCTGGGCATGGACTGGCTCCGAGGGGTCATCGACGAGAAGGGAAAGGTCGGCTACAAGGAGGCCGGAGACTTCCCGTACGGGACGGAAGCGCTCACCGCGATGGGCGCCTCGTGCCTCTTCACCGGCGGCACGGAAGCGGCGGTCATCGAGCTGGGACCCGGTCTGAAACACGTCGCCTCCACACAGGGTGACGAGATCGATTTCTACCGGTGGTACTTTCTCACCTACGCCCTTCACGCGGTGGAGGAGATACGGTCCGGCACACTCGAGGCCAGGCTGCAGTCCGCGCTCGCGGACCAGCAGGTGAAGTCAGGTCCGGAGGCCGGGAGCTGGGCTCCGACCGACCAGTGGGGCTCCGCCGGAGGAAGGGTCTACTCCACCTCGCTCGCCGTGCTGTCTCTGGAAACGGCCAGAAGGGTTCCGCGGATCCTCGGCTGGATAGAGAACGTACAGTAACCCTGCGGCTCGGAAACAATCCGCACTCCGCTGTCACATACGTGATTCGAAGCGGTAGTCTCCCGAGCCAATTTCGTGCACATCCCATCCGTCCGCGGACGGGACGTGCACGGCCGCCGAGCTGTTCGGCGGGATGGATACGTCGAGCACGAGACGGCCGTCTTCCCTTCGCCACTCGCTTTTCAGCGTGCCGTACGGCGTGCGCGTCTCGCCTCTGGCGAAGGTCAGGTCCCCCACCGGACACGGCTTTATGACGGTCCGCTTGAAGCCCGGCCGGTCCGGGTCCGGGCGAATCCCGGCCAGCGTCTTGTAGAACCACGCGCTCACGTCGCTGAACATGTGGTGGTTCCGCGACGCCGCCCCGTTCCAGTTCTCCCACAGTGTTGTCGCCCCACGCTCGATCCAGTGGCCCCAGCCGGGGAAGTCGGTCCGGTCGACCATGCGGTACGCCGCATCCGCGCGGTCCCGTTCCGTCAGCGCGTTCATCACGTATTTCGCGCCGAGGATACCGAAGTCGACGTGGTAATCGCACGCGACGATCTCCTCCACCAGCATCTCCGTGAAGTCTTCGATCTCGTCCGGCTCGCACAGCCCCTGATACAGGAAGCATCCCAGGGAGGTCTGTCCGTGTCCGGCCAGCAATTTCTTCTTCTCGTCGTAGAACCGCGCCCGGGCGGCTTTCCTGATCTTCTCCGCCAGCTTCTCCAGGCGGCTCGCGTCCGCCTTCTTCCCCAGGATTTCCGCGGCCCGTGACATTATCACCGCGTCTGCGTAGTAGCAGGCGGTGTTCGTCAGCTCGGCGGGCGCCCTGTGTCCACCCCGGCTATCCTCCGGCGGACACCAGTCACCGAGCCCGAAGTGGACGATGTGATCCGTCGCGATCGAGCCCAGGAAATCCAGGCACCTCTTCATCCCGTCGTAATGACGGCGCAGGATATCCACGTCCCCCCGATACACGTACAGGTACCACGGAATCAGAATGTAGGCGCTGTCCCAGGCCGGCCCCGCCCCCCAGTTGAAGCCCTTGGCGCCGTTCGGCACGTACCCGGGCAGCGCGCCGCTCTCTCTCTGGCAATCCGCGAAGTCGTCCATCCATTTCGTATAGGCCGACGCCGCGTCGAAGTTGTAGAGCACCTGCTCCGCCGACAGATGCGCGTCGCCGGTCCACCCGTTCTTCTCGCGATGCGGGCAGTCGGTCGGCATGCCGTGATAGTTCCCGACGGTCGAGGCGAGCGAGGCCCTCTGGATGGCGTTCACCACCTCGTTCGAACACTCGAAGCTACCGATTCCCTCCAGATCGGTATTCACCACGCGTCCCACGATCATATCCGCCGCCGCCTCACCCGGCAGGCCGGTCACCCGGACGTACCGGAACCCGTGGTAGGCGAAGCGGCACTCGTAGATCTCGACGCCCTCACCCTTCAGGATGTACCTGTCCGTCTGAAACACGTCTCCGTGAAACAGGGAGTTGATGTTCTTCCGGTCTACGTCGCCGTCCTTCCCCAGCTTCTCCGAGTACTGCATCTCCACCGCCGTTCCGGCCGGCCCGCGTACGGTCAGGCGCGCCCATCCGGCGATGTTCCTTCCCATGTCGTATATCCACACGCCGGGCGCGATCTCCTTCACGGATGCCGGCCGCAGCGTCTCCCGCACCCGGCACGGCGGCATCAGTTGGGCCCGCAGGACCCCTCCCGGCGGCCGCGCCACCCGTACCCGGGACCAACCCGTTTCATCACCGTCCGGCTCGTTCCAGCCCGGTTTGTCCTCGCGCGCGTCGTACACCTCTCCGCCTCGCAGCCCGTCGAATACGATCGGACCGGCCGTGCAGAGCCAGGAGTCATCACTCGAAATCTTCCTGCCCGTGCCGTCCTCGAACGTCACCTCGATCTGCACCAATACCTTGCATTCGTCCCGCCACGGCGCCGCGTAGAACAGCCAGTTGTCCGTCGCGTGATGGTCGTACCAGCCGGTGCCGACGGTGAGCCCGACGGCGTTGCCGTCTTTCGACAGAAGTCCGGTGACGTCGTGCACCGTGTAGAGGGCCCGCTTGTCGTACCTGGTGAAGGCGGGATGCAGCACCGCGTCGCCCACCCGGCGGCCGTTGAGATACAGCTCGTGGAAGCCGAGCCCGCAGACGTACGCCCGCGCCGCAGCCACCGGTTTGCCCAGCCGGAACGCCTTGCGGAACAGCGGCGAAGGCGATGACTCGTGCTTCCACGTCCTCGGTTTGGTCCCTGCGATCCACTTCGCCTTCCAGTCCTTCTCCCGGAGAAGCCCCATTTCCCAGTACGCCGTCTCCGACAGGTGCTCCTCGCCGGTCTCGTCCCATACCCGCACCTGCCACCAGCACCTCTGCCGCGAGCGGAGTCTCTTCCCCGCGTACGGCACCAGCACGGACGCGTCCGACTCCACCCGCCCGGAGTCCCACAGGTCCCCGGTCTCCGGGCCGCTCCCGACCTCGATCCGGTACGCCGTCTGGCGCGCCCCGCGCCGGTCCGACTCCATCCACCAGCTCAGCCGCGGTGCGGCCGACTCGACACCCATCGGATTCACGACGTGTTCACAGCGAAGATTCGTTATCGACATCATTTACGTCCTCCTACAGCAGAAACGAGCGCGGGGGGAAGGCGCTGAGCGGGGCCCCGGGTGAGAGAGGAGTGACGAACGTTTATCGTACCTCGAGCAGGTTCTTCATCTCCCGCACGGCGCGTTCCATGCCGACCAGCACCGCCCGTGCGATGATGCTGTGTCCGATGTTGACCTCCTCGACTTCATGGAGCTTCGCGATGGGATCGATATTCGTGTAGGTCAGGCCGTGACCCGCCGCGACGTGCATCTTCATGTTCTTGGCGATCACCGCGGCCTGGCAGATCTCGTGGTACGTTTTCCGTTCGTCCATGTCGTTTCCGGCGTTGGCATACCGTCCGGTATGAAGCTCCACGCCGTCGGCGCCGATCTTCTTCGACTGCTCCAGCGTCTTTCGATCCGGCTCGATGAAGAGATTCACCAGTATGCCCTTCTTCTTGAGCCGGGAGATGACCTCGGACAGCCTTTTCACGTTGTCGATCACGTTCAGGCCGCCTTCCGTCGTCAGCTCTTCCCGTTTCTCGGGTACTATCGTCACCTGGTCCGGAACGACGTCCTCCGCAACCGCCACGATCTCCTCCGCGATGCTCATCTCGAGATTGAGCCGGGTGGTCACCGTATCCTTCATGATGCGGACGTCCCGGTCCTTTATGTGGCGCCGGTCCTCCCTGAGATGGATGGTGATTCCGTCCGCCCCGCCCAGTTCCGCAAGAACGGCCGCGGCCACCGGCTCCGGAAACCTGGTCCCCCTGGCCTCGCGAACGGTCGCGACGTGATCGACGTTTACTCCGAGTCTCACTGAGCTTACCTCCGAACGGTTACCTCGACGCTGGGCAGATCCCCCACCACATACACCCCCGGCAGGTCGACGTTCACTTCCACCGGCAGGCGGTACTTACCCTTCTTCCCTATGTGTACGTAGGGCATCAACTGGCTCTTCGTCAGCATCGCGAGCACCTGCTTCTGCCCTTTCACCGTCACGTCGACCGTCTCCGGCACGATCGCCACGTCGCGCAGCATCTCAGAAGATCCCAGCAGGTTGATGGGAAGCCCCTTCAGCACCCGGGTGCCGAGCTGCTCACCGATGCTCACTTTCACGTCGACCGCCTCTGAGATTTCCAGCTCGTACTCCCCTCTCTTGTTCTGAATGGTCACCCTCTGACTGAATGATTCCAGCCGGCCGTCGCAGTTGATCGGTATCGTTTCCACCTCCGCGAGGTCCTTGACGATGGGCTCGGGCCCCATCACGCTGACGCGGGCGGGAACCACTCGAACACCGGATATCTCGTAGCCGGGCCGCACGTTACCCTCGAACAGCGCCGTCACCCTCACGCGCGCCCGCACCTTCGGCACCAGGATTACCTTGACGCTCGAGGGCTCTACGTCCGTAAGTCGGACCCCGACGGGCATGCTGAAGACCAGCTGCTCCCGGCAGTCGATCTTCACCGTCTTCTCGCCCTCCACCACGATATCATTGGGAATTATGTACTGGGCCCTGAGATCGCGCGAGCCGACGGCGCTCACCTCGACCCGTGGCCCTTTCAGCTTCACCCTCAGCTGAGAACGGGACAGCTTCCAGATCGCGATGCCGTCGGGCACCACGATCTCCACCGGCACCCCGTCGACCTCCACCTCCTGTATGCCGGCCGCGGTGACGAGAAACCAGCTCATCGCCGCCAGGCCGAGCGACATGAGCTTGATGTGCCAGTTGTTGATTATCGCCTTGCCAAGTCGCAGCACCATTACGTCTTCCCCGTCATTTCGGTCAGGTCGAGCTTCATCGCATGGTCCTCGTGAAGGTAGACCTCCTGCAGGATGCGCCTGAGCGTGCCTTCGTGCAGACCCTTCACCATGTTGCCCCTGAGCGCCACCGAGATGGAACCGGTCTCCTCGGACACGACGATGCACGCGGCGTCCGTTTCCTCTGTCACTCCGACCGCCGCGCGGTGCCGGGTGCCCATGCTCTTGGCCACGGACGGGTTCTCGGTGAGCGGGAACAGACAGCCGGCGGCCGCGATGCGCGACGCCCGTATGATCACCGCCCCGTCATGAAGAGGGCTGCCCTTGTGAAAGACGGTCTC
>Ga0315555_1000564_pt1 | contig 26242 bp, 30 predicted proteins | sample SalMarSW160380MG_FD_202113 | JGI IMG/M metagenome (GOLD analysis project Ga0315555, IMG submission 202113) | Salt marsh sediment microbial communities from the Plum Island Ecosystem LTER, Massachusetts, United States - Salt Marsh Sediment SW1603-80 ... | reverse complement strand
TATAAGAGAATAGGGGCCAAGAGTTCGAGGGTCCAAGGGGTCAAGTGATTTATAATAAGGATTAAAACGACACAATTACATGGACTACTCATCAATCAAAGCTTTGACCCCTCGTCTTTTCTTACTGAAGTCAAGTTTCTGGAGGAATTTTAACTATGACTATAGAACTATCGCAGGAATTCAAGGATAGAATGTCAGAAATGCCAGAATATAGGCAGGGGGTTAATAAGGTTAGAGTACGATTAAAGGATGGTACTGTGTATCATAACGTATTTGTCGCATGGGGTGGGGCAGTGAAATTGTTAAAGTAGGAGACGCTACTAGTATACCCTTCAATGCGCGCAATATTGTAGAAATAGAAAATGACCTTTAAACTTCGTGTGTCAGTTATAGGGTCGGACCTAGATAACTATTTGAAATGAAATGACAACGACAAGAGGTCAAGTTATTGATTGACATATTAAGGAAACTAACAGGTGATCCCTTGCCTTGGTATGAACAAAAATAGGGTTTCCAGCGGTTGAGTGAAAAATTGACTAGTAAGAGGATTCGAGGGTTCGAAGATTTCAGCGGTCAAGTGAAATGCTCAAGAATTATAAAGACTTAAAAGTTTGGCAGAAGGCGTCCCAGCTTTGTATTACGATTTATAAGATTACGAAACATTTTCCGAAAGAAGAGCAATATGGCTTGACATCTCAGATCAGGAGGTCTGCCGTATCAGTGCCATCGAACATTGCAGAGGGGTATGGTAGGAAGACGACACAGGAGTATATACAGTCGTTATACATACAATGTGTATGGTTCTCATTGTGAGTTGGAGACCCAGATCATGATATCGAAAGACTTGGGCTATATTAAATCGGACGATTTCCAGAAACTTCAGCAGGACATAGGGGATGTTGAAAGGATGCTCAAGGCGCTCATTAAATCTCTGCGGAACAAACACTTGCACCCTTGAATCCTCGAATCCTTGAACCCTTTATTTATAAGGAGTATTCCATGGCAAAGACAGGCATTGTACGGGATAAAAGATATTTGGAACATGATACCGGGGGCTATCACGTGGAGAACCCGCAGCGTCTGGTCCACATCTACCGGGCCCTGGATGAGATAGACAGCCCCCTGGAGGAGATCACCCCTCGGCCTGCGACCCGCGAGGAGATCACCGCTGTCCACGACCCGGAGTACGTGGATCGCATCGCCGCCACAGCCGGGAAGGAAGCGCGTCATCTCGATCCCGATACGGTAACCTCACCCAAGAGCTATGAAGTCGCCCTCCTCGCCGCGGGCGGGCTGTTGGCGGCCATCGATGCGGTGATGGACGGCCTGACAAATGCCTTTGCGCTGGTGAGGCCCCCTGGACACCACGCCGAGCGAAACCGGGCCATGGGGTTTTGCATCTTCAACAATGTCGCCATCGGAGCCCAATACGCTCGATCGCAACACGGCTTAGAGCGCGTCCTCATCTGCGACTGGGACCTCCACCACGGCAACGGTACCCAGAAGACCTTCTATGCGGACCCCCAGGTGCTCTACTTCTCCACACATCAATATCCCTACTATCCCGGCACCGGCCACTATACCGAGATCGGGGAGGGTGCAGGAAAAGGGTACACCGTCAATTGCCCCCTCTCCCCTGGCTATGGTGACGCCGATTACACCAACATCTTGCGGCATTGCCTCCGGCCCATTGCCGTGGCATATCGACCGCAACTGATCCTGGTTTCGGCGGGCTTTGACATCTACCGTCAAGACCCCCTCGGCGGGATGGCAGTTACCGAGGAAGGCTTTGCCCGCCTCATCGACATCATCATGGATGTGGCAGATTCGGTATGCGAGGGAAGGCTTGTCGTTACCTTAGAGGGGGGGTACCATCTCGATGGTCAGGCACGCTCCGTCAAGGAGGTGGTCAAGAGGATGGCCGGCGAGAGTGCGCTTGACAGAGACTCGTGGGAAGAACAGGAGGACAAAGAATATCCCCACGTTCGAGGACTTGTTCAGATGATACAGGAGACCTTGCGAGATTTTTGGCAATGGGATGGGTAGCGACAGCGTGAGCTGTGGCTACCCATCGGCTTCCGTCTGCAAATCCCGTTACGTCTTCACGTCCACCCGCTCTTTGAGCTCCTTGCCCGCCTTGAAGTAAGGGAGCTTTTTGGGGGAAACGTTGACCGTTGCCCCGGTCTTGGGGTTCCTCCCTTGATAACTCCCATAATGCCTGGTTACAAAGCTCCCGAATCCCCTGATCTCGACCCGCTCCCCTCTCCGCAGGGCCTTCACCATTTCTTCAAAGACGACATCGACTACGACCTTGGCAACCTTGTGGCTCACCTTCGACCTCTTGGCAACTTCCGCGGCGAATTCGGCCTTGTTCACTGTTTCACCTCCCTTCCGCTCGACATCCCTCAACATGCTCAAAGCAGATGTTCCCTGATATAATCCACGGCATTTCTGAAAAAGGCAACCCCTGCCCCCTCCTCAGGGAGGGCCTCTCTGGTCCATCGGGGATGGTGGGTCCGGTGCACGTAGGCCTCGGGATGAGGCATAAGCCCAAAGATCCTCCCCGTCTCATCACAGATACCCGCCACCCCCCCCACAGAGCCATTGGGATTGCAGGGATACTCCATGGTCGCCTCGTGATATGCTTCATCGGTATAGCAAAGACAGATCAACCCCTTCTGCGTAAGCTGCCGTGTGATGGATGGGCTGGCAGCGAGGAATTTCCCCTCGCCGTGCCTGACCGGAAGATAGACCCGCTGCAATCCTTTGGTGAAAACACACGGTGACTGGGTATCGACCTTAAGGTGGACCCATCGGTCCTCAAAGCGGCCTGAATCGTTAAAGGTCAGGGTCACCTCCTGCTCACCGTACCCGCCCCCAAGAGCAGGGACCAGTCCCAGTTTGGCCATGAGTTGAAAGCCGTTGCATATCCCCAAGATCAGCCTTCCGTGCCCGATGAATCGCATCAGTTGATCCCAAAAACGCTCCCCCGTGGAGGCAACGGTGGCGTGCCGGAAGCGATTGGCACACGCCTTGGCCGCCCCCAGATCATCCCCATCCAGAAATCCCCCGGGGAGGCACAAAAGGTGATACGCATCCAAGGTACGCTCCCCCGCAAGGAGCTCATTGATGTGGACCGTGTCAATCTGCTCCGCCCCCCCCAGTCTACAGGCATGGGCGGTCTCATATTCACAGTTGATCCCATTGCCCGCCAGCACCATAACCTTGACTTCACCGGCCACCTAATGCTCCTGCGAGGACGTGCGCTTCGGCGGTCGGCGAAGGGTAAAGGTCACTACCATGCCGATCACCAACAGGGAGCACCCTACCCAAACGACGGGCACACCGGGGTCATGGGCAACCTGGATCCCCGTATAGTACCTTTTTTCTATGTCTTTAAAAATAAAAGTAAAATCCCCTACTTGCAAGCCTTCCATCCCGGAATCACGCTTGAAGAGCCAGAACCCTTCCGGCTGTTCGTCGGGGGTGAAGAGGACAAGCAGGATCGCCTCCCCCACGTCGTGGACATGTTCTCGATATTGCATAAAGCCTATCTGGACCTGGGTATCGGGAATGGGTACCACCTCCCCTTGGCTGATCTGAAGGGTGTGGGGCGCACCTTTCCCACCCCGCCCCCTCACCTCTACTATGGAGCGAGCCCTGATCCCGTAGGACGCCTGATAAAAGGTGAGGCCTCCATAGGATATGGGATGATTTACCCGGAGGGGCGCTTGATCGATGACCACCCGGTCCCTTTCAATAAACGTAAGGGTGCTGACGTACTCCCGGGGGGCCCCGTCCGGATAGAATGCCACCCGAAAGGCGTCACACCGCACCTGAAACCCCAGCGGCCTCATCTGCTGTTGCGGATTGTTGAGGAAGATGTCCTCCACTATCTCACCCTCTGTAATCTCCACATATCCCTTGAATCCCCACACGGCACCGATGAGGCCACCAACCAAGATGAGGAGCACGCTCAGGTGAGTGAGATAGGTCCCCAATCGGGCGTAGCCGCTTTTGGTCTTGAGCACCTGTCGCCAGACACCGGGAAGGCGCTTCACAGAGCAGGCGATTAAGTTGATCGCCAAGAGGATCAGCACCCCGATAAACCACCATGAGTGGTACATATCGAAGATGCCGAGCCCTTTGAAAATGTAATAGGTCTCTTTGCTGTAACGCTGGAGGTACTCACCCTCGGTGGCGTTTTGCGTGATCACGGTCCCGATGATGGAAAGCGCCGCCACCACGATCAACAGTGGTATGGTCAATTTAAGGGAAGAGAGGAAGTTAATGAGGGAAGAGAAAAAGTCTCCCCTCTCCTGTCTCTTCTTGTTCACCTGTTAATCCCTTGAGCCATTATTATACCGTGTGCCTCTTGATAACCCGCTTATGCCCATATCATTATCCCCCAAAGGGATTCAATCCCGCCCTGTCGCTCTTCCCGCTTCGAGATCTGGCCAAAAGGCCACCTTCGGCCGCCGTCCCTATTTCTATAAGGCTGAATGCATAAAAGGTCAAAGAGACCTTTGCGATACATAAATCCGATACATAACCCCCTGAAGCACCCTCACGACGAAATTTATCAAGGATTCCCATAGCATACCCCCCCTTCCCTGTCAAGGAGAAAGGTCCTGTTTCATGCCTTTTTTTGAACGATCCTTCCAAGGAAATCAAGGCCCAGAGGGAGATTTTATGAAAAATTTCGCAAAAGAAGCTTGACATTTTGACACCTAGAGGCAATTATAAGAGGCAACTAGCGAATGAGTTAAGGAATGGGGATCGAGAGAAATTAAGAGAATTGCTCTTCACTGTTAGTCACTCTTTATTAGTAACTCTTTAACAGTAAAGGAGGGTAACAAAGGATGGAGATCAAAAAGATAGGGGTATTAGGGGCCGGTGCCATGGGGAACGGCATTGCCCAGGTCTGTGCCCAGGCGGGGTGTGAGGTGGTCATGCGGGACATAGCCGATGAATTCGTCCAGCGGGGGCTCAAGACCATCGAGGGCTTCCTCTCAAAGAGCGTGGAGAAGGGGAAGATCTCTGAGGATGACAAGAAAAAGACCGTGGGCAGGATCACGGGTACCACAAAGGTCGCCGACCTGAAAGATGTCGATTTCGTCATCGAGGCCGTTCTGGAAGATCTGGAACTGAAGAAGCAGGTCTTTCAGGAGGTGGATGAGCTCACCCGTCCGGAGGTCATCCTGGCCACCAACACCTCATCCATGTCCATTACCGAGATCGGGGCCGCCACGAAGCGCCCGGACAAGGTGGTGGGGATGCACTTTTTCAACCCGGTTCCGATGATGAAGCTGGTGGAGGTCATCAAAGGTATGGACACCAGCGATGAGACGGTTAAGGTGACGAGGGAGTTGTCAGAGAAATTGGGCAAAATGCCTGTCATCGTCAAGAAGGATGTGCCGGGTTTCATCGTCAACCGGCTCATGATCATCCAGGTGATGGAGGCCATTAGACTATACGAAGAGGGGATTGCATCAATTGAGGATATCGACAAATCGGTCAAGGGGGGACTGAACCACCCCATGGGGCCCTTTGAGCTTATGGACCTGACCGGTCTCGACATCAATTATCACGTCAATGAATACTTTCACCGCGAGCTCAATCAGGAACTGAAGCATGTGACCCCCATAACCCTCAAGAACATGATCCGTGCCGGCAAGCTGGGGAGGAAGACTGCAGAAGGCTGGTACAAGTACGACAAAAAGTAAAGGAGCGATCCATGGCGTACGAAACGATCATCCTTGAGAAAAAAGAGAGGGTTGCTATCCTTACCCTCAACCGCCCTCCCATGAACCCCCTGAACCGCCGGATGTATGAAGAGCTGACCCAGGTCTCGGTGGAGCTCAACGCCGATCCCGAGGTCAAGGTGGTGGTCATCACCGGTGCCGGTGAAAAGGCCTTTGCCGCCGGACTCGACGTCAAGGAGGTGGAGGGCAAGTCCGTGACCGAGATCATGGACTTCTGGGCCTGCTCCCGGGATGCGTCCGGGCGGGTGGCGGCCATTGAGAAACCGGTCATCGCCGCCATCAACGGGCTCGCCCTGGGGGGCGCGTTGGAGCTTGCCCTCTGTTGTGATCTCCGCATGGCCTCAGAGGGGGCGCGCTTCGGCCAGCCGGAGATCACGCTGGGAATCATCCCCGGCGGAGGGGCCACCCAGAGGCTCCCCCGATTAATCGGCGCTGCCCGCGCCAAGGAGCTCTTATTTGCCGGAGATATGTTCGACGCCCAAACAGCACTCCAGCTGGGCCTGGTGAGCAGGGTCTGTCCCGCCGACAAGTTGATGGAAGAGGTCATGGCCCTGGCAGGGACCATCGCCGCCAAGCCCGCCGTGGCCCTTAAGATGATCAAGCTCGCCGTGGACCACGGCATCAACATGGATCTTCACTCCGCCCTCATCTACGAAGGGGAGTGCTTTGTCCTTTCCTATACCTCTGAGGATGGCCGGGAGGGATTGCGGGCCTTTGCGGAGAAGCGCAAGCCCCAATTTAAAGATCGATAGTTCAGGAGGAGAAGTACGGCTAAACGAAGCGCCGGTCATGGCGGAGCAGGTCTTCTTCGCCTTTGAGCCGGTGGAAAAATAGTGCCTGCACAAGGCGGTGCATTACGCACCGCCTTTTTAATTGACAAAAGGAATGAAACGGATATTATGGGTAAAATTCGATATCGGGGGTCACCACGTGGCTTGAAACGATGCTCGTAATCCCACGATCTGACGCGCCTGCTATTAAGAATTAATTAGAGAACAGATCGCTGCGGTGAGATGCCACATGTCGAGACCTGACCCCAGAAAGAGGTCATTATGAGATTCAAGAGGGTCATCATACTGGCAGCAATGCTGCTCCTGCTCCTCCCCCTGTGGAGCGCCGCCGAGCCACCCCAGCGGGTGGCGGTCCTCCCCTTTACCGTCCACAGCGCAGAGGATCTCTCGTACCTCAGGAACGGGATCTGGGACATCATCTCCTCCCGCATCATCGTCGAGGGCGAGATCGAGGCGGTGGAAAAACCCCTCGTGGAGCGTTTCCTCCCCGACCTGCGCGGCGAAATCACCGACCAGGGGGCCCGCTGGCTGGGCAATAGGGTGGGGGCCGATTATGTGGTCTACGGCAGCATCACCAAGGCTGGAGAGTACATCAGCCTTGACGCCAAGATAGTCCATGTGCCCGGCACGCGCCCCACCACCAGCGCGTATGTCCAGCACAAGGGGATAGATGAGGTCATGACCAAGGTGGGTACCTTCGCCCAGGACATCAGCAGCCGTATTGTGGGACGCGCGACCTCCTATGAGCGGGGGGCCCCGGGGCAACTTCGCCAGTATTTGATGTTTCAGGCCTTGGGCTACGCAAAACTGCAGAGCTACCCCCAGCGGGTCTTGAAGGGGGTCGATGCCGGCGATGTGGACGGCGACGGCAGAAACGAGATCGTTGTCATGGGCGAACACCAGATCTGGCTCTACCGTGACGAGGGCAAGGAGATGAAGCTCCTGGCCGAGTTCAAGACGCCGAGCAGCAACAACCTCCTCACCCTCGATGTAATCGATGTCACGGGGGACAAGCGGGCGGAGATCTGCGTCACCAACGCCATCGAGGACCGCCTCCAGTCCTTTATCCTCTCCTACGAGGAAGGTTCCTTTACATATCTTGCCAAGGGGCTCGGCTGGTACCTGCGGGCCACCAAGATCCCCGAGATGGGGGAGGTCCTCCTGGCCCAGCGGATGGGGACCGATAAGGACTATGAAGGGCCGATGCGCCTGGTCCAATGGAAGGGGAAGAAGGTCAAGATGGGCAAGAAGGTCAAGCAGGGCAAGAAGGGCCCGATCCCCAAGGAGATTGAGTGGGTCCTCTCCTTTACCTCAGGAAAATTCACCTCTCCAGAGGCCCGGGAGTTCGTGAGAATAGAGGAATTCGGCAAGGTGCGGCTGCTGGACGAGCGGGGGTCCCTGCAGTGGAAATCGAGCGAGGATCTGGGCGGCTCCGACAACTACATCGACCGCCCCGATGTCAAGGCCGATAATAAAGGCGTTGCCTCTCGCTTCCCCCGCCGCATCTATCTTCCCCCCCGGATGGTCGCCAAGGACCTGGACGGCGATGGGGTGGATGAATTGGTCGCCATCATCAACGCATTCAGCTCGGGCGAGCACCTTGAGCGGGTCAGGCTCTACGACAAGGGCCATATCACCGGCCTCAGCTGGGACGGGATGTCCCTGGTCAACGCCTGGCGCACCCAGGACATCCCCGGGTATGTGGCCGACTTTCAGCTCAAAGACGTGGACAACGACGGCCGGGACGAGCTGGTGACCGTCTCTGTCTCCTCCCACTTCCTGAAGAAGGACACCAAGGGCCTCCTCATGGTCTATGAGCTGTATGAATGAGAGGAGATTTTTCCATCGTTCTGTCCTCTGGCGGAAAACGTAATCCTCGCTGCTCCGCCCCCCTGAGAGGGGGGCGGTTTTTCTTTGAAGATATGCACAATCCCCCTCTTTTCGCCCCCATAAGGAAGGGGGCTTGGTTGAGGGTAGATATAGCCTCAGATGATTCCCCCCTCCCCCTTGTCGCAGATCCCGCCGTCTGGTGGCGCGGATGGGGGAGGGTTGGGGAGGGGTTGAAGGGGCGCGATGGTCCGACCTGTGCGAACCGGGTTGAGGGCACATCCCCTGGATGAATTAAGAGGACAAAGAGTAAGAAAAAGAGATCATAGGTGTTTTCTCCATGGGCATGAAAAAAAAGCTTGACAGCCGAAAAAGGTAATGATATGAGAGACCATATCATTACGGCGTTCAAGGGGTAATGTTGTTTGAAAAAAACCGTGGAAAGGGGGTGATACGAGGAGCGGAAGAGACAAGGAAAGGAGGTGAGAGAAGCGGGCCATAAAGGGCCGCGCAAAGCACTACAGCCTTATGAAGCAGTAAGATCTTGGTTTGTACGGATTTTTGTAGCACAAGGGTAGTTGTGATGGAGTGGAGTAGTACCGGTTTTAATCAAAAGGCTTAAATGCACAAACGCCATAAAAACAAAAAAGGAGGTAGATGCTGATGAAAAAGGCACTACTTATAGGTTTGGCCCTAGGGCTGCTGGTGGCTTGGTCCGTACCGGCCATGGCCATTGACTGGTCAGCGAGGGGAGCCATTACGATAATGGGGAATGTCCAGAGAAATGTAGCGACTTTTGCTCCCGGCACGTTTCCCGACGAGATGGGGTCTTACGTGTCTATGAGGGGCGACCTCGGTATCACCGCCCGGGCCAGTGAGGACCTCTATGGACAATTCACCTTTCGGGCGGACTCCAGCAGATGGGGTGAGACGACTGCCGGAGCCAATAGTGTTGGTGTCTGGCTTGCTGATCAGGTCGCCGTGGAGGTCGATGAACTCTATATCGACTTCCGGGTGCCCCCTCAGCTCCCCATTTGGCTCAGGGTCGGTGTGCAGCCGTTCATGGCCCGTCCCAATGTCTTCCTGATCGCCTGGGGCCCTGGGGTCACCGGCCGCATCATGATTGACCCTATCAAGCTGATGATCCGCCCCATGTACGGCAAGGTGACTGACAACAGCGATTGGGAAGCGGTCACTGGCACCGAATTATATGGTGTCGACGCCAGCCTCCCCATCGGACCAGTAACCCCGGGGGCGTTCTTTTTCTATGAAAATCTAAGAGTTGAAGGTCCTGACCCAGATGCTACTAGTCTCTGGTGGATAGGTGCATACGCTGATGGCATGGTTGGCCCTGTGAAAGGAAGCTTAGACTTTATCTACAACGGCGGCACGATAGACAACAGGACCGTGGCCGATCAGGATGTTAATTCCTGGCTCCTCAGGGGGGTCCTCTCCTTTGTCTGGAACAAGTTGGAGGTTGGCGTAGGCGGTATGTACGTCAAGGGTGAGGATACCGATACCAACGATGTTGAGACATTTCAGCTTCCCCAGACCCTTGACAGATTCGCCAATGATGACACGCAGGTCTTCTGCGGCGGCTGGATGGGCACAGGGCCGTTTAGGCAACCGGCTCTGATAGTTGTCCCGGCAACAAATTGGCCCGGCTTCTGGAACGTGCGCGGCTTCGTCTACTACCAGGTCGTCCCGTGGTTCAAGGTCGGCGCCCAGCTAGCCTATATCGGTGACACCCAGTCAGGTGCTCTTGCTGGCATGGATGCCTTAGGTACTGACAATGATGATGATAACTCCATCGGTTGGGAGTTGGCCTTTGGCACCAACATCAATATCTACAAGAACCTGACCCTCAACACCACGTTCGGCTATTTGATGGCTGGCAAGGCCCTGAGCCAGGCTGGGGGCGTAAAACCTGATGACCCGTGGCTGCTCGTTAGCCGCCTCATGTACGCCTTCTAATTGCACCTGATCGAGACCTGATGGGGGAAGGGATAAATCCCTTCCCCCTTTTTTTTATTGGTTTTTAAACAGGATCATGGGGTCAGGTCTATTTTGTTGACATTACAGATTCATCAGGCTATAGTCCTCTTATGGCCCGTCCCCTGCGCATAGAATACCCTGGTGCCGTCTATCACATCACCTCCCGGGGAAACGAAAAGAGGCCCGTATTCAAAGACGACCAGGACCGGTATGCTTTTCTCGATACCCTTGTAGCGGTGAACAAGCGCTACCACTGGATATGCCATGCCTACTGTCTCATGGGCAACCATTACCACCTCTTGATCGAGACCCCGGAGGGCAATCTCTCCATTGGCATGAGGCAGCTCAATGGCGTCTATACGCAGTTCTTTAACAAGCGGCACAAAAGAACCGGCCACCTCTTCCAGGGCAGGTATAAGGCCATTCTTATTCAGAAAGACTGCCATCTGCTCGAGGTGTGCCGGTATGTAGTCCTGAATCCTGTCCGGGCGGGGATGGTTGCACGCCCGGCAGAATGGCAGTGGAGCAGTTACCGCGCCACCGCAGGCCACACAAGGCAGTCCCCCTGCCTGAGCACAGAGTGGGTGCTCGAACAGTTCAGTGCCACCACGGGGAAGGCCGAAAGGGCATATCGCACCTTTGTCCGAGGGGGGATAGGGAAGGAATCGATCTGGACAGCAGTCAAGGGGCAGGCTATAATCGGCGAAGAAAAATTCGTGGACGGGCTTACTGACTATCTCAGAGGATATAAGGACGTTCCCGAGATCCCGAAGAGTCAACGGTACGTGAATAGATGTGCTCTTGATAAACTATTCACTGAAGATATACTGCAACATCGACAGGATCGAGACAGGAAGATCGCCGAGGCGGTTGAGCAAGATGGGTATACACAGCGGGAAGTTGCCGACCATCTGGGGCTACACTTTTCTTCTGTGAGCAGGATTATGAAGGGACGTGGCAGGATGTCAAGAAAATAGGCCTGACCCCCTTCTAAAAAAGATGCTTGACATTATCGGAATCGGCGCCTTGAACATAGACCTCATGTACGAGGTCGACGACCTAGCGGCCCTGCAAAAGGAAGGATGGCCCCTCCATGCAGGGAAAGAAACCTCCCTTCCCGCAGCGGAGTTTCCTCGGTTATTGCAGGAGTTGAGGGGCAGGGGGGCCTCACGGTTTCGCAGCGGCGGCGGATCAGCAGCCAATACCGTCGTGGCCCTGGCCAGGATGGGGTTTGGGGCGGGTTTTTGGGGGAGGGTGGGGGCCGACGAGGAGGGCGCCCTGATCCTCAGCGATATGGCAGGGGTGGATGTTGCGCAGGTCAAGGCAGGGGGTGTCAGCGGCATCTGCCTGGTAGTGTTGGATCGGCAACGGGACCGCGCCCTCGTGGTCCAGCCCTATGCCAACGACGACCTGCGCCTTGAGGACCTCGATCTTCCTTATCTCTCCGAAAGCCGCTACCTCCACCTGAGCGCCTTTGTGGGAGACGGCCCGCTCGATGCCCAGCGACGGCTCATGGAGCTCCTCCCGCCTCAGGTAAAGGTCAGCCTCGACCCAGGGGAGCTCTATGCCCAACGGGGCATAGAAGAAGTCCTCCCCCTCATCGAGCATTCATCCATCCTCTTCGCCACGGACCGCGAGATCTGTACCCTTACCGATAAAAAGGATTATAAGGCTGGTTGCAGGAAGATCGCCTCCCTGGGGCCTGATGCCGTGGTCTGCAAGATGGGACAGGAGGGGGCATATTGCCTGTCCCGGGAGGGAGAGATGGCGTTTCGCCCCCAGGGGGAGAGAGCGGTGCTCGACAACACCGGCGCAGGGGACGTCTTCGATGCCGGCTTCCTGGCCGGTCTGCTCCTGGCAAGATCGCTTGATGACTGCCTGGCCTTTGCCCACCACGTGGCGGCCAAGAGCCTCGGCGGCTATGGGAGGCTGCAGTATCCCAATGCCGGTGATCTGCGGGCCTTCAAAGGAGGTTAGTTAAGATGTCCTTTCAGCTCGGGTGGCTCTCTACGGGAAGGGACGTGGCGGCCAGGCAGCTGCTCCAGGCGGCCTGGGAGCGGATGAACGCAGGGTTTATCCCCGGCGAGATCGCCTTTTGTTTCTGCGACCGGGAGCGGGGGGAGGCAGAGCAGGGCGATCTCTTCCTGGACCTCGTCGAGGAATTAGGGTTAGAGGTGATTACCGTTTCCTCCCGCCGCTTTAAGCCGGAGCTCAGAAAGGCAGATCGGGAGCGGTGGCGCACAGAATACCACCTGGAGGTGATGGAGAGAATCGCACCCCAGGCATATGACCTCCTCGTGCTTGCCGGCTATATGCTGATCTTGAGCCCCGAGATGTGCCGTCGGTTCCCGATGATCAATCTCCACCCGGCCCTTCCCGAAGGGCCCACGGGGACGTGGGAGGAGGTGATCGAGGAGCTGATCCGGCAGCGGGCCGACACCACCGGGGCGATGATGCACCTGGTCACCCCGGAGCTGGACCGGGGGCCTGTAGTCGCCTATTACTCCTTCCCCATCCAGGGGGGTGCGTTTGACTCCTTCTGGGGGGAGGGCGCTGCGGAGCGGGGACCCCTCTTCTGGCTGATCCGCCAGGAGGGGGTGCGCCGCGAGATCCCACTCATCGTCCTCACCTTGAAGGCCCTGGCCGAGGGGAGGATCCGGATCAAGGATGGTAAAGTCCTGGACAGCAAGGGGAAAGAGCTCGCGGGGCTCTCCCTCACCGAGGAGGTGGAGGAATACCTGAGGGTGCACCCTGAAACCGGAGGCGACCAGGAAACATCAGACTGAAGGATTCCAGAAGTCAGCCGTTTATAAGGATTTGATATGAGGATCTTTGTCACCGATTGTGAGGGGCCGATCACCAAGAACGACAACGCCATGGAGCTTGCCGCCTATTTCATACCCCAGGGGGTGGGCCTTTTCGCCCTGCTGAGCAAGTACGACGATTACCTCGCATATGTGGAGAAGCGCCCTGGCTATAAGGCCGGCGACACCCTGCGCCTCATCCTCCCCTTTCTCAAGGCCTTCGGCGCGACGGACGAGCGGATCGAGGAGTACTCCCGTGCCAACATCCTCCTGATACCCGGCGCCGAGGAGACTCTGCAATTCATCAGAAAAAGGATGCCCGCCTTTATCATCAGCACCAGCTACGAGCCCTATATCCGGGCCCTCTGTGAGGTCATCCATTTTCCCTCCCAGGATGCGTACTGTACCGAGCTTGTGCTTGACCGCTACCCCCTGCCTGCTGAGGAGGAGGGATACCTGCGAAAGGTAGCTGGGGAGATCTCCCACATGCCGATGATCGAATGGGGGGAGGGTGCCGCAGGGCTTGCGGACCTCTCCCCGCAGTCGAAGGAGCCGATCCAGCGGCTCAACCAGATCTTCTGGGAGGAGATGACCGGGATGCGGATCGGGAGGGTCTTGGAAGAGGTGGACCCCATTGGGGGCGAGGGAAAGGCTGCGGTCGTGCAAGATATTATGCAAAGGACCGGCTCGGGGACCTCCGAGATCATTTACGTGGGGGACAGCATCACCGACCTCCAAGCCCTGGCGATGGTCAAAAAAGGAGGAGGGCTGGCCGTCTCCTTCAACGGCAACGCCTATGCCATTCAGGGTGCTCAGGTGGCCTGTCTGGGAAAGGACACGGGGATCATCTCCATCATGGCCAAACTCTTCGCTGAGGCGGGGACAGAGGGGGTGTTTGCTACCCTGCCCCAGTGGGGTGAGGCAACACTGCGGTCTGCAGGGGTAGATGAGGAGCTGTTGGCGCACCTCACCGATGCCGAGGCAGGGGAGATCACCCGTGACAATCGATCCCTCTGGATTGAAAAGAGCCGGCAGTTCCGCACACAGGTGCGGGGTGTCCTCATCGGGTCCCTCGGGTAGAGGGCAGGTAAAAGAATAGCATGAAAAAAGAGCAATTGTTTAACCTCATATTCCTGGCCGTCGTTATCCTCGTCTTTTATCTCCTGTACCGAATTCTTGCCCCGTTCCTGTTGACCCTGGCGTGGGCCGTCATCGTGACTATCCTCTTTTTTCCCCTCTTTAAGGTACTCAAGAGGGCCTTCAAACAGCGACGGGGGTTGGCTGCCATAACGATGACCATCATCGTCATCTTTGTCATCATCCTGCCTTCGGGGTTTCTACTGAACCTCATCGCCAGAGAAGTAGTAGATATATACAACTACAGTGAAGCGTTCGTCAGAGAAGGGAAGCATATAGCCTTTTTCGAGGGGCTCAAGAAGGTGGGACTCTTCCAGCGCATCTGGGAGGTGTTGGATCGCAACTTCGATATGTCCCAGGTAAACCTCAATACCCTCTTGCTGGACAATCTGAGAAAGCTGAGTGTCTATGTGGCCGGCCAAGCCTCCAAGTTCATCAGAAGTTTGTCCACCGGTATCTTTAAATTTTTTCTCATGACCGTAGCGCTCTTTTTCCTCTTCAGGGATGGTGAGCAGTTTGTGGAGACGATCAAGGCCCTCATCCCCTTTTCCGCCAAGGAGCGGGAGAACATCCTGAAGAGGATGGTCGATATGATCCATGCCACCATTTACGGTGGCGTTGTGGTGGCCCTGGTCCAGGGGGGATTAGGGGGATTGGGGTTTCTGATCGTAGGGCTTCCTTCCCCTGCCTTTTGGGGGGCGGTGATGGCCTTCCTCTCCTTTATTCCCATTTTAGGTGCCTTCCTGGTATGGGTCCCCGCCGTGGTGATCCTCTTTGTTCAGGGGGCCTATCTCAAGGCCGTGATCCTCTTCGTCTGGGGTACAATCGTGGTGAGTCTCTCGGACAACTTCCTCCGCCCCGTCCTCATCAGCGGGAGGACACGGGTGCATACCCTGTTGCTCTTTTTCGGCATCTTGGGGGGATTGAAGGTCTTCGGCTTCTTGGGGTTTATCGCAGGGCCCCTTGTCATCACCATCTGTTTGGCCATTATAGACATCTACACAGCCGGTGCAGACCGCAGGACGAGCGAGAGCGCTCAGGCCTGAAAGGTCACAAGATTACCATTCAAACACTGTAGAGCTTTTGTGCGGGGAGTTCCAGACAGGTGAGTTTACCCCCGTAGACGGCACCGGTGTCAATCCCGATCTTATTGGGTGCTCTAAAGACCCGCTGCAGGGGCGTGTGTCCGAAGACCACCATCTTGCCAAAGTCATGGGGAGAAAGGATAAACTCATCCCTTATCCAGATGAGGTCGTGAGGATCTTGATCCTCCAGCGGAATGCCCCCTCGCAGCCCGGCATGCACGAAGAGGTATTGCTCCGTCTCATAATACAACAGCAGTGAGGTGAAAAAATCGAGGTGTTCTTGAGGGAGCGTGAACTCGCCGTGTTGGGAGTAACTCCTGATGGTGGCACCGCCGCCGTTGTAGAGGTAGAGGTCATAGTCCTTCCCATTGAGGAGCCACTCGAGGAACATGGCTTCGTGATTCCCTTTGAGGCACCTCAGATGGGGCAGCTCCGTGCGTAGCTGGAGGATGAAATCAACCACTCCTTTTGAATCGGGCCCGCGATCAATGTAATCCCCCAGAAAGACCAGGGTGTCCCGCTGCGGGCTCAGCGAGGGTTTGATCTCCTCCATCAACCGCTCCAGATGTGACAGATTGCCATGGATGTCACCGATGGCGAAGAATTTCTCTACTTCCCCTTTACCCACCACTCTTCGTCTTCCTCCTTGAACCACCATGCTGACAGATCGGTCTGCAGGATGGCCTCGGCCACTTTCTTGGCCACATCGGTTTGTAACCGCTTGGCGTTATTACGCAACCACTCATCGGCATAGCGGCTTCCCAGATCCTTGTGCTCTTTGAGTTGCAGCAGCAGTGCCAGTTGGTCGGCATCGTGGGAAAGGAGGGCCTCCGGCGTCTTGTGGGCGTTGAACTCCGCGATCAGGCCCTTGATCTCCTCGGCAAAGGGGAGCCCTGCGGCCAAATCCTCGGCCGCCCGTTCCTCATCCACCTGGACATACTTTTTATACACATAGTTCTGGTCCCCTGTTCGGGCCTCGGGAAGATCATGGAAAAGGCACATCTTGACCACCATGAAAGGGTCAACCCCCTCATCCAACTGGGCCAGGACATATCCGATAAAGGCGGTGCTGAAGAGGTGCTCGGCCACCGATTCCTCCCCGGTGCCCAAAAAACGGTAGCCAGTACGGGGGGTCCTTTTCAGCATCCCCACCTCAAAGAGAAGATCAGCGATTCTTTTCACGCGTCCTCCTTATTTCGATTCAATTCCTCTTTAAGATATACCACCCCTGGATTTTGTCAACTTCGCATAATTTCGGCCCCGATGGGAGAAGGCCTGTTTATTTGTCTTTTCCCTTCGGTTGTGGTATAAGAATCTACTCTTCAGTTCAAAGGGGATGAAGGTGGGTGAACGTGTTCTCGTCACTGGAGCCACAGGGTTTATCGGGAGCCATCTCGTAGACGAACTCCTCTGGAAGGGATATGAGGTAGCGGCCCTCATACGCACGAGTAGTGATCTGCGTTGGTTACGGGGCAAAGGGGTGGAGTTCATCTATGGAGATCTGCTGGGGAAGGGCAAACTCCCGTCTCTCAAGGGATTTTCCGCTATCTTCCACCTGGGTGGGGCGACCAAGGCCCTGCGTCACAGGGATTTTTACCGGGCGAACCAGGAGGGAACGGAGCGGCTGATTGCTGCGGCACGAAAGGTTCGGGGGCTCAAGCGTTTTGTCTACCTCTCGAGCCAGGCCGCAGCGGGCCCCTCGCCGCCGGACAGACCCCAGAATGAGGCGGATCCTCCGTGTCCGGTATCCCCCTACGGGGAGAGCAAACTGCGGGGGGAGGAGGCGGTACTTTTGTCCCGAGACAAATTCCACGTGACAGTCCTGCGCCCGTGCGCAACCTATGGCCCCCGGGATGCCTATATGTTCGATTATTTCAAGGTTAGTTCCCATGGTTACATGCCCCTCCTGGGTAACGAGCCGATTTTCTTGAGCTTCTGTTATGTAGAGGACCTTATCCAGGCCCTCATGTTGTCCCTCACGCGTGATCATCCCTCAGGCGAGATCTTCTTCATAGCGGATGGGGAAAAATATACTTTGGATTTCTTCGCGGATGTGCTATCGTCGGCGCTGCATGTCAAACTGCGCAAGATCCATATACCGATCTGGGCCGCTCGGTTCTATGCCGCAGCGGCAGATGGGTGGGGCTTGATGCGGAGGAGGCCGGCTTCGTTCCATCGAAGCAAATGTGCCGAGGCCATGCAACGCAACTGGGTCTGCGACATAGCCAAGGCGAAAAAGACCCTCGGCTTCCGTCCCCGCTTTCGTCTGGAGGCGGGGGTTAAGGTCACCCTCACGTGGTATAAAGATAAGGGATGGTTATGAGAGGGCGTCAATAATGGATATATTTACCAAGTGCCATGAATTCACCGAGGCGGATGAGGCCAAGGCCGGCGGTTACTACTTTATATTTCGCCGGGTAGAATCAGCCCAGGACACCGAGGTGATCGTCGGTGGCCGAAAACTCATCATGGCGGGTTCCAACAACTATCTGGGCCTCACCAGCCATCCCAAGGTAAAAGAGGCGGCCATCAAGGCGGTGGAGAAGTACGGCAGCGGCTGCGCAGGCTCCCGGTTCCTCAACGGCAACCTGATCATCCACGATGAGCTGGAGGAAAAATTGGCGGCCTTCTTCCGCAAGAATGCTGCGGTGGTCTTTGCCACCGGATACCAGACAAACCTCGGCGCCATCTCTGCCCTGGTGGGGAGAAATGACGTGGTCATCTTGGACAAGTTCGACCACGCCAGCATCATCGACGGCTGCCGCCTCTCCTTTGGCCAGGTAAAAAAGTTCAAGCACAACGATATGCAGGATCTGGAGCGTGTGCTGAGCAGTACGTCCGACAAGGCGGGAATGCTCATCATCGTGGATGGGGTCTTCAGCATGGAGGGGGATATCTCCCCCCTGCCCGATGTCCTTGGACTGGCAAAGAAATATGGGGCGCGGGTCATGGTCGATGATGCCCACGGCGTTGGCGTGTTAGGGGAGGGGGGTAGAGGAGCCGCAGAGCACTTCCATGTAGAGGATGAAGTAGACATCATTATGGGCACCTACAGCAAGTCCCTGGCCGCCATCGGGGGGTTCATCGTCGCCTCCAAAGAGGTGGCGAACTATGTCAAGCATTTATCCCGCTCCCTCATCTTCAGCGCCAGCCTCCCACCAGCCCTGGTGGCAGCGGTGAGCGCTGCCCTCGATGTCATCCAGGAAGAGCCCGAGTTGCGGGAGAGACTCTGGCATAACACCCACAAGATGCTCAAGGGATTTAAGGAGCTCGGCTTCGACACGGGAACCAGCGAGACCCCCATTATCCCCATCATCATCGGTGATCGTATGAAGACCTTTGCGATGTGCGGACTCCTGCATGAGTACGGGATATTTGTGAATCCCACCATTTCCCCCGCTGTCCCGCCGGGGAGGGAGATGCTGCGAACCAGCTATATGGCCACCCATACCGAAGAGCAGCTGGATAGGATCCTGGATGCCTTTGAGCGGGCGGGACGGCAGTTAGGAGTGATTTGAGATGTCCAAAGAAAAAATAACCATTCAAGAGGTCAAGACCAAGCAGGATTTAAAGGACTTCCTCAAGTTCCCCTGGGAGATATACCGGGGAGACCCCCATTGGGTGCCCCCCCTGCTCAAGGAATATGCCTTTCACTTCTCCCCCGAGAACCCCTTTCTGCACCATGCCCAGAACGTCCCCTATGTTGCGGTAAAGAATGGTTCCCTCGTGGGCCGCATCGCAGCCATCATCGACCAGAACTATATCGATTTTCAACAGGAGAAGACGGGGTTCTTCGGCTTTTTCGAGTCCGTCAATGACATCAAGGTTACCCGCGCCCTGTTGGATCAGGTCAAGGGGTTTTTGCGGGCTAAGAAGTTGAAGCAGATGATGGGGCCGGTGAACCCCTCCACCAACGATGAGTGCGGTCTCCTCATCGAGGGATTTGATTCATCACCATGTTTCATGATGCCTTACAATCCCCCCTATTATGGGGAACTCTTGGAGGGCTGTGGCCTGCAGAAGGCCAAGGACCTCTACGCCAACTTCATGGTCAACGATGGGAGCATCCCCGAACGCCTGCTGCGGATCAGCGACCGCGTTATAAAGAGGGTTCCAGGGCTTGCCATTCGCCCCCTCAACCTCAGGAAGCTCAAGGAGGAGGTGATGAAGGTCAAAGAGGTCTACAATGGGGCCTGGCAGGATAACTGGGGGTTTGTCCCCCTCGCCGAGGAGGAGATAGACGTCATAGTCAAACAAGTAAAGCCCCTGGTGGTCCCCGACCTCGCCCTTTTTGCCGAAATCGGCGACGAGACGGCGGGTTTTGTTCTCGCACTGCCCGACTACAACGTCGTCCTCAAGAGGCTCAACGGAAAGCTGGGTCCCCTGGGCCTGCTGAAGTTTCTCTACTATTCCCGCAAGATTAAGGCGATCCGGGTCTGGATGTTAGGGGTCAAGGCCGAGTACCGCAAGCGGGGAATTGAGACCCTCCTCTATCTGGAGATCTTCCGACGAGCACAAGCCAGAGGGTATCAGTGGGGGGAGATGTCCTGGATCCTGGAAGACAATCACCTCATGCAGAAGGGGATAGAGGCCTTGGGGGGAAAGAAATATAAGACCTACCGGATCTATCAGTCGCCCCTGTAACCCACCACGCCCAAAGCCTGGGACCGAGCAGCAGGGTTAGCCCGGCGAAGGCGAACCCGGCGGCAACATCGATTACATAGTGATACCTGAGATATACCGTGGATAAGATGAGCGCAATACAGATGGGGAGATAGATCCAAAAAAGAGGCCGCCGAAATTTAAAGGCGAACCAGAGGGAGATCAGCGTCATCTGGGTGTGGCCGCTGGGGAAGCAATCCATCTTGTTCCCTTCGATGTGGTTGAGGATGTTGATGAGGGATCCCGATATGCCCCCACCGTTCAGAGGAATAGCATACAAGGATTCTAAGGTGAACCGCGGGCCGATGGTGGGCATGCTGATATATCCCACAAAGGAAAGATAATATCCCAGCAGGAGGGTGCAGATGGTCATGGAAAATTCCTCCTCCTTCCCCCAGAAATAGAGGATAACGATCAAGACAACCGAGATGAAGTAATATGAGGCATAGGCCAGTGCTAGGAGGTCAGTCAGCCAGGGTATCAAGAACCTCTCCAGCCAGATGGTGGGTTGTACTCCGAAGAGGGTCAGATCGATCTTGATGAGAAGGTCATCGACTTCAGGGCGTAGATAGGGGATGACCCTCCCCAGCAACTCGTAGATGGCAATGACGAAGAAGATGGGTGAAAAGTTGCACAGAAGGCGGACTGCCCTTCCCTTCCCCCACCTCCTTCGGGTCTCTGCTACGGCCAACGCCAACAGGACGAGAGGGATAAATCGCAGCAGCAGCTCCCACCCGTGCGGAAAGCGGGGATAGAAGAGGATAATCAGAAGGAGCATGATCCCCAAAAAAATTATGGTGAAGCCCTCCAGTAGGTGAAAACGACGCATAGGTACCCCCATAGTGACCCTAATGAATCAAAAATTGCCATCGTATATCACCAAAGGGATAAAAAGTCAACGTATAGCTCTTTTTGCAATTTTTTGCCTGCATCGTCGTCCCCTCTGCCCTGCCCTTTATCCATGCCCGGTTCCGGGGACGCGCAACCGTCCTGATCGGGATCACATACAACCGCATCCGTTGGTATGTCCCCAGAAGGGCGCACCAGTTCGTACAGCAGACTAATTTGACACGGGCGATGGATTTTGATATCGTTTGAAAAATCGCTTGGTTATCCAAATGGTGCGATCAGGACCACAGAGGACATCTCTCAATACCATTACCCATCCCCACTCCATCCATTCCTCCAACTGTGTGCAAGAGAAAGAATGCATGACGAAACTCCCCCTGTGGTGATCTCCGCAGGACAACAGATAAAGGAAAAAGAAAGAGAACAGGTGCAAGTAAATATCAAGGAGGGGTGAGATGTACGAGCTTTTCCTCAAAGGCGGCATCCTGATGTATCCCATTGCACTGTGCTCCATCATCGCCGTAGGGATATTTCTGGAGCGGATATGGGTCCTGCGCAGGGGACGGGTTCTCCCGCGAGATTTCTTGATCGAAGTGGAGGACTTGGTGATGAGACGTAAGCGCCCCGAGGCCATTAGCCTCTGTAAGCGAAACAATTCCTCCATCTCCCATGTTGTCAGGGTGGGGATCGAAAATTATGGCAAAAAACGGGATGCCATCAAGGAGAAGATCGAGGAGGTGGGCAGGAGGGAAGCGGCGTCTCTGGAGCGGTATATCAACGTCATTGGGACCATAGCCGGTATTTCTCCCCTCTTAGGACTGCTGGGGACCGTATCCGGTATGATCAAGTCCTTTAACATCATCTCTTTGCAAGGGGTGGCCGATCCTGCCTCGCTCGCCGGGGGTATATCCGAGGCCCTTATCACCACCGCGGCTGGTTTAGTGGTTGCCATCCCTACTTTCGTCATATATCGATATCTCTCGAATAAGGCCGATTCCCTCATCCTGGAAATGGAGGAGAACTCCATCAGGATGGTGGACCTCGTGAAGCGGGAGGATTGAGCAGATGCAGTTTAGGCGGCCGAGGAGAGATGATGCCCGGATTGATATCACCCCACTGGTGGATATGGTCTTTCTCCTGTTGATCTTCTTCATGCTCTCCACTACTTTTATCGTGACTCCCGGGATCAAGGTTAATCTCCCCCGATCCTCAGCGGAGAAGGTCACCCAGGAGAAAAAGGAGGTGCAGGTAGTCATCACCGAGGACAACAAGGTCTTCGTGGACGGGATGCCTCTTGATATGGGGGAATTGGAACAGCGGTTGATGGGGGTGGCCCGGCAGGACCGTGAGACCCTGATTATCATCAAGGCCGATGCCAAGGCACTCCACGGGACGGTAGTAGAGGTGATGGATATTGCCAAGCAATCGGGGCTGAACCACCTGGCCATTGCCACCCAACCAAAGGAGAAAGAAGATGGCCAAAAATAGGCCATGGACAACGGTGAGGAGGATTGCCTTTATGATTCTTCTCCCATTGTTCCTGTGTCTGATAGCGGTGCTGTTCGCGCCCGTTGTCTTCAAACCAACGAGGGAATCCTCCGTCCCGGCGTTCTTGAAAGAAAGCGAGCGGTCCGAGGTTTGGGAAGACTCACTGGTACAAAAGATCAGAAATGAGGTGGTACTCAAGGGATTATCGGAGATGGCCCTACGCGAGGAACCCAAGCCACCCCTTCCCCGGATGAGCCTCTTTCCCACCGAGCGATTGGAAGAACAAGAAAAGATGAGGATTTTGGAAGGCTCCCGCTTCTATCACGAGCTGGAGGAGATCGTACAGGGGGAGGAGAGGAAACGGGAATTCTTTAATGTCCCCAGGCCAACGACCAGAGATGTCAAGGGGGGGGGCACCCCTTTGCCGGAAGACGAAGTCGCTCAACAGATCATCGCCAGCCTGAAGGAAACAACGAAGGAAGAAGAGGGGGCACAGAAGAACAACGCTGAGGACAACGCCTTGGACATCAGAGGACCGGCGGCCAATCGAAAGATCAGTTACATCCCACCACCCCTTCAGTCGAAGCCCATAGTAAACGGTGACACCACGATCAAATTTTGGATACTGCCTGATGGCACGGTAGGAAAAGTTATTCCCCTCGTCACCGAGGGCACCCGCGTCTACCTGGTCGCGATAAACCACATCAAGCAATATCGATTTGAACCACTACCCAAAGACAGCCCCCAGGTAGAGATATGGGGGGTGATTTCGGTCAAGTCGGTGCTGCAATGAACCGCACCGCCGTGATGAAACGGAAAGGGCTTGCCATCCTCCTGATCGGACTCATACTACTGGTGTGTTATTTTACCCTCTTCGGAGAAAAAGGGGTGGTCAAAATCATCCGGTTACGGCGGGAGCGTGATCGGATCATCGCTGACGTAAGTCACATCCAAGAGGAGAACAAACGGCTTCAGGAAGAGATCAGGCGTCTACGTGACGACTCCCGGTATTTGGAATCAGTGGCCAGGAGGGATCTGGGATTGATCAAGGAGAACGAGATCCTCTTTATCTTTGAGGATGAAGCGGTTGCAAAGGAGGAGATAAAAGATTAACGTATTGACAGCCTGCGAGAAAAGGATTGAGGCATATGAAATATGAAGGAGCCATATACCGTCCACCCAGTGAGGCGGACAGCCTGATTCTCCAGATCACCGTAGGGTGCTCTCACAACAGGTGTACCTTTTGCTCCTCCTTCAAGGAAAAGAGGTTTCGGATCAAGACCTTCGAGGAGATCAAGGAGGACATCGACGAGGCCGCCCAATCTGGCTGGTCCTTCGACCGGGTCTTCCTGGCAGATGGCGACGCCCTCATTGTCCCCCAGCGTAGGTTGCTGGAGGTCATGGCGTACATGAAGGAGAAACTCCCCCGGTTGAGGAGGGTGGGTATCTATGCGAATGCCAAGGGGGCCTTGAAGAAGACGGCAGATGAACTCCGCGAACTGAAGGAGGCGGGACTGGGGATCGTCTATCTCGGGGTCGAATCAGGGGATCAGGTCGTACTCGACAGGGTATGCAAGGGGACCACGTATGAGAAGTTGGTGCAAGCGGGCAAAAAGGTGAAGGAGGCAGGGATAAAGCTCTCGGTGACGGTCCTGTTGGGGATTGGGGGGCGGGATCGCAGCAGGGAGCACGCCATTGCCACCGGCAAGATCCTCACGGAGATGGACCCAGATTACGTCGGGGCCCTCTCGTTGATTATCGTACCCGGAACCCCCCTCTACGAGGAGATAACGAAGGGTGACTTTGTTCTCCCCACACCCTTCGAATTAATCGAAGAGCTGAGGATCATGATTGCGCATACCGATATGCACGGGCTCTTTTTCTCCAACCATGCCTCTAATTACCTCCCGATTAAGGCAAGGATGCCCAAGGACAAAGAGACCACTCTACGGCTTATCGATGAGGTATTGACCAGGCGGGATCCCGCCCTCCTGCGACCCGAGTACTTCCGAGCACTGTGAGGAGAGGGGGTCGGGTGAATCGCCGAGTCGTGAGGGGTGACGATTGCATGGAGCTAGATCTGCGGGTCCGCTATGCGGAGACCGACCGTATGGGGGTGGTATATTACGCCAATTACTTCGTCTGGTTTGAAATGGGCAGATCTGAATATTGTCGTCAGCGGGGTTTTAATTACCTGGAGTTGGAAGAACACGGCTACCGCCTGGTGGTGGCCGAGGCATCGTGCACGTATCGACAACCCGCGCGGTACGATGAGTTGCTAACGGTCAGGACCTTTCTCCATGCCCTGGGACGAAGTTCTGTCTGCTTCCGATATCAGGTGATGCGCAAAGGGCCGGCGGAGACCCTGGTAGAAGGAAAGACGAAACACCTCTGTATTGATGCCGAAGGGAGGGCCAGGACCATCCCCGAGCCCTATTTCACCCATCTCGCCCAAGGGCTTCAGCCACAGAACACCCCACGGAACATCCATGGGTAGATTGATTCTCCTCCTGCCACTCCTGATGGTACTGGCGTGTGGTCATCAGGGAGACCTCGCCGGCACAGGGATACGGGTGGGGCTCGATGGGAGCATCGCCACCTTAGACCCCCGCGTGGCGGTCGAGGCCAGGGCCGCGCGGATTGGTCCCCTCATCTATAGCTCCCTCCTGCAGCTTGATGAAAAGGGACGTCTTGTCCTTGATCTTGCCCGATGGTGGTCTCAACCGGATGCGCTTACGTATCTCTTCCGACTGCACAGGGGGGTGCGTTTCCACGATGGGAGGGAGGTCACAGCCGAGGATGTGCGGAGCACCTTCGCCTTCATCATGGACCCCCGCAATGGCTCCCCTAAGCGGGGTTCCTATGAGCCAGTGAAGCGCATCGAGGTTATTGATCGATACACCGTTAAGTTTTGCTTACAGGATATCTCTGTCTCCTTTCCCTATGCCCTCACGGTGGGGATTGTCCCCCAGGGGAGTCCGTTCCAGCTCAAGTCTCCACCCGTTGGATCGGGGCCCTTTCGCCTCGAGCGCTGGAGGCCGGGTGAGGAGGTTTTGCTGGTCGCCAACCCGGCATATTTCAGGGGACAACCGAGACTCGACTGGATACAGTTTCGGGTTCTTGTCAACACCACGACGCGGCTGCTGGAGATGAAGAAAGGAGGGGTAGATCTCTTGCAGAATTCCGTGCCCGCGTATGCGGTGAAGTTTATGGAGAGGATACCAGGGGTACGGGTCATCCATGAGCGGGGGATCACCTATCAGTATCTCGGCTATAACCTGACCGATCCTATCCTGAAACACAAAGGGGTACGCCAGGCCATCTCCCATGCAATCGACCGGAATGCCATCATCGACCATACCCTCAAGGGCCTAGCGAAGAGGGCCGATGGAGTGGTCCTTGCCCCCCTCCACTGGGCCTATGAAGGGAATGTCGCGAAGTACGACTACGACCCCGAACGGGCCAAAGGGCTCTTGGATGCCGCGGGGTTCCCCGACCCCGACGGGAACGGCCCCCACGCGGTTTTCCCTCTCCTACAAGACCTCCACCGACATGGAATCCCGCGAGATCGCTCAGATCATCAAAGGGTACCTCAAGGCGGTGGGGATCGGCTTGGAGGTACGCAGCTTTGAGTGGGGAACCTTTTTCGACGATATTAAGCGAGGAAACTTTCAGATCTATTCCCTGCGCTGGATAGGGGTGGTGGACCCGGATATATTTTATTACCTCTTTCACTCAACCAGCTTCCCCCCCAACGGCGCCAACCGTGCTCGGTACCACAACCCCGAGCTGGATAAGCTGTTGGCAGCATCCAGATGCACCGTCGATAGAGAACGGCG
>Ga0315555_1000561_pt1 | contig 26281 bp, 26 predicted proteins | sample SalMarSW160380MG_FD_202113 | JGI IMG/M metagenome (GOLD analysis project Ga0315555, IMG submission 202113) | Salt marsh sediment microbial communities from the Plum Island Ecosystem LTER, Massachusetts, United States - Salt Marsh Sediment SW1603-80 ... | reverse complement strand
TCTGCACAAGCGACAGACACTCCTTTTCTTGGTTGTTGTGTTTGGTGATATTTGGTGTCTGGTGCAGGAAATCCTGCATGACCCGGTCACAGTAGAAATTGGTCTCGCGGTACCGGCAACCACCGTCTCACATGCACTGTATCCGGTAAAGCAGCACCTCAAGACGGCTCTGCTGAAGGAGCTGTTAAGCAAAACCGAAACAGAATCTGTGCTTATCTTTACGCGTACCAAACACCGCGCCGAACGTGTAGCCCAGCAACTGGTAAGAGGCGGCTATAGGGTTACTTCACTGCAGGGGAACCTGTCACAGAACCAGAGACAGGCCGCGCTTGATGGCTTCCGTAACGGCTCAATAAAGATTCTGGTGGCAACCGATATTGCTTCCCGCGGTATCGATGTTTTGGATATTTCACACGTCGTCAACTACGATATGCCCGACAGCACGGACGCCTACATTCATCGCATCGGCCGTACCGGACGAGTTGGCAAAGCTGGTGATGCATTTACTTTAGTGACGGGTGAAGACACGGCCATGGTGCGCTCTCTTGAGCGCCTTCTTAACCGACCGTTGGAGCGTATGACGCTTAAAGGTTTTGATTACACCAAGCCTGCGCCGGCTAGAGAATTCATCCGCACTACGCGTCAATTAGAACGCCGTGCAGTATGACGGGTCTTGGCCTTTCTGAGAGCAAAGTGCAGGTAGACCCCCTCATAGCATGCTTCCGTTGCGGTATATGTTGCACTGAGTACCAGGTCAATCTTAGTCTGACAGAAGGGCAGCGTATTGCCGATAGGCTGGGGCTTGTCTGGGAAGAATTCCTGAACAGATACGTAGATAAGAGCTGGCCTGGTATTAAGAACTTTCTCCTCCGCAAGCATAACGGGGCATGCGTCTTCCTTGAACGGATGGAGGGTAGTAAAGTGACCCGTTGCCGAGTTCATGCTTTTAGACCATCATCTTGCATGGAGTGGGTACCCAGCTTGTACCGTAGGGAATGTCAGAGGGGACTTGCCAAATATTGGGGGCTGGCAGTCAGCCCCTCGGGGCAGCTCGAGGGCTCTACTCAAAAAGTCCGAGAGTTCTGTGATTTTTGGAATTATTGATAACTTAGAATGTCCCGGACCTTAAGGTGTGAAGATAAGGTCATAAAAGCTTGTCTTGTTGCTTAGGCCATAGCTTGAACTAAAGCCCTTCTTCGATCTGAACCATGAAGCTATGGAGAAGAAACTGTTACAGAGTTTCGGGGAGTGGCGACCCCGGGGGGATTCGAACCCCCGATCTCCACCGTGACAGGGTGGCATGTTAGACCGCTACACCACGGGGCCTTTGCTATTGTGAAGTGGTCACGGACCAGCTTAGCCAATAGCCAAAGTCTATCAGGGGGTGTGCTATCGTGTCAAGCTGGCTGGGGGGTTATTCCGAGGTATTGTTTGCATTTCTTTATGTGTGTTATAATGTCTCACCAAGTTGATAGAGGAGAATATGACAGCTCAAGAAGATAAGAAGCTCCGTGATTACGAACTGGTGGTGATTATCAGTCCGGAGGTGGCCAACGAGGCCGCCGATGGCATAATGGATGGCGTAAGTCGTTTTATTACTGACAATGGCGGCACTGTTTCTGCTGTTGAGCCTTGGGGTAAAAAAAAGCTAGCGTATCCGATAAAGCATTTTTTGGAGGGTAGTTATGTGTTGACTAGGTTTAAAATGCAGCCCAAGTTCAGTAAACAGTTGGAAGCAAGCCTGCAGATTTCTGAGGATGTTCTGCGACATTTGTTAGTTAATCTTGAGTAGGAAGTCATATAGGGTTTGTTTTTGGCTGGTTTGGAGGAGGGCGGAAGGAGTTTAGGGCGATGTTGACCTTGAATAAAGTGATGATTATAGGAAATGTTGGCACTGACCCCGAGATGCGTTTTACCCCTAATGGCAATCCGGTAACCTCGTTTCGTGTAGCCACTAACTGGGTTTATACGACCCCCGAAGGTGAGCGTAAGCAGGAGACGGAGTGGTTTACCGTGGTCGCCTGGAATAGACTAGCCGAAAACTGCAACCAGTTTTTGACTAAGGGCCAGCGTGTTTACGCTGAGGGCAGGCTGCGTACGCGTGCTTGGGAAGGTCAGGATGGACAGCGGCGCTCACGAAGCGAAGTGATAGCTAACCGGGTGCTCTTTCTAGATAAGCAGGCATTAGCACCTCTTCCCATTGAGGGAACCGAGGAAGCTGCTCACGCCGAACCGGAACCGGAAGACATTCCATTTCCTGAAGAAAGCTAGGATTCGGTAATTTTATTAGAAGGGTTTAGGTGATTTAGTAGTTATGGCTGGACAAAATTCTGCCGAGCCAGAGGGAAGAAGACGGGGCAGGGGAAGGTATATACCCAGGCGCAAGCATTGCTCTTTTTGTATGGATAGTGTCGAGGTGATAGACTACAAAGAGCCGGCTAAGTTGCGCCGCTACATATCGGATAGGGGAAAGATTGAGCCCCGCCGCAAGACCGGCACCTGCGCTAAGCATCAGCGTGCCCTGGCCGAGGCGATAAAGAGGGCGAGGCACCTGGCTCTGTTGCCATATGTTCCCGATCATATCCATAAAACGGGGGGCGTTGGCATACGTGATTAGTCTGGCGGTGGGGACAGATCATCCCCGTTAAGCACCCCCAAAACTCTCGTTTCCGCTGGTGCTTTTTCTTTCGAGGGGAGATAGTTGTTAGCGGTGACCTTAGTAGGATTCCCCCTCGCATTGACACTCCAGAGATGGCAGAAGTATAATCATTCTAATCTAGCAGGGAGTTATTGTGCCCAAGAGGACTTATCAACCAAAGAGGATTCCGAGGAAGCGTGAGCACGGCTTTCGGGCCAGAATGAGTACCCGAGGCGGGCGGGCTGTGTTGAAAGCTAGGCGACTTAAGGGACGTCAGCGATTGACCGTGGTGTGACCATGCGGGGAAGAGAATACCTTACTAAGTCAGAGCAGTACGCTGTGGTTTATGAGAAAGGTAGCTCGTGGACGGATGGCCTGGTGGTGATGAAGGCGTTGCCTAATGGACTGGCCTGGTCGCGGTATGGTTTTTCGGTGGGGCGGCGGGTAGGTGGGGCGGTAGTGAGAAACCGGGTGAAACGCCGACTTCGGGAAATCTTGCGCTCGGCGCAATTAAAGCCGGGGTGGGATATTATTTTTATTGCTCGCCCTCCCGCGGCCGGTGCTGACTTCGCTGGCTTGGGGAGATCGGTTCAGAATCTATTATCCCGGGCCGGATTGTTAACGAGGAAATATGAAAAGGCTTGCCTTAGAGTTAATTAGACTTTACCAATCTACCCTATCCCAGGTTATGCCGCCTAACTGCCGCTTTACCCCCTCCTGCTCTCAATATACCTACGAGGCTATCTCCAGGTTTGGCTTATTTAAGGGGGTGTGGCTGGGAGCCAGGCGGATAGCCCGCTGCCACCCGTTTAACGCTGGTGGCTATGACCCGGTACCCTCGTCTTGGAGGAGCAGATAAGTGAGGATTAGAAATAATAACCTATCGGCGGGCAAGGTTGGTCTGCTGGTTGTCTTGCTCCTGGTGGGGCTGACCGTTTTGGGCTGTACCGGAATCAGGAACACCCCTGCAGGGGGTTCCGGGGGAACGATAGCCGATGGGACTGTATTTTTGGCTCCGACAATAAAGCAGTCCGGTGGCTTTGGTTGTACCGCACCGGCCACGGAAGGTAAGCTGGTGGCGCTGAGTGCCACCGATGGCACTCGCATCTGGGAAGTCCCTCTGGAAGGCTCAAGTTCGGGTGGTGGCTTCGGCTGCCAGTCGTCAGCTACACCAGCTGCTATCTATGGCAGTCCGGCAGTGGCCGGAGAGCTGGTCTATATTGGTAGCTACAACGGCAAGATTTATGCTATTAATGTCGCTTCGGGGGCGGTGAGGTGGGTATATCCCCGCGAGGGTAATCTGCAACCCATTATCGGGGGTGTGACCATCGCCCTGGATAGGGTCTATTTTGGCGATGCTGATGGCAAGGTCTATGCCCTGGATGCGGCCACCGGTGATAAGCAGTGGGAGTTTACCATCGGGGGTAAGATATGGGCAACCCCGGCCGTTAGTGGCGAGACTTTATACATCGGGTCCTTTGATAAGCAACTCTACGCTTTGAGCGCTATCGATGGCAGCAAGCAGTGGGAGTTTGTGGCGGAGGGGGCCATTGTCTCTACCCCGCTGGTCTATAACGATATGGTCTATATTGGCTCCTTTGACAGGTATTTTTATGCTCTGGATGCGGCTAGTGGCGACTTAAAGTGGAAATTCCTGGCGGAGAGATGGTTCTGGACGAAAGCAGTGGCTTATAACAATACTATCTATGCCGGCTGTTTTGACGGCAAAGTTTATGCCCTGGGGGCGGAAAACGGCGAGGAGCTGGCTGCCCTTGACCTGGAAAGCCCGGTTTATTCCTGGCCGGTTCTGGTTGATAGCCGGGTTTTTGTCGCTACGGAAGAGGGTAAAATATACGCCATAGATACAGTTGCTAACCAGGAAACGTTGTTAGCTGACATTGAAGAAGCGGTATACGCCCCCCTTTGCGCCAGTGGTGGCGTTATCTATATTTACAGCCAGAATCAAAACCTTCATGCCCTCAATGCTGCCTCGGGTGCGAGCTTGTGGAGTCTTACCATTAAATAGTAAGTGAGGTCTGGTCTTAGTGGGTATCGGGGATATCTGGAATTTAATCGCCATGCAGCCAATGATAAACACCCTCATTGTGCTGACACACTATCTCTTCAACAACTTCGGGCTGACGATTATTGTGCTGACTCTTATAGTTAACGGCATAATTTTCCCCCTAACTCTGAAGCAGGTTCGTGCCTCAAAGGCAATGCAGGACCTCCAGCCCAAGATTGCCGAGCTCCAGAAAAAGTACGCCAAGGATAAGGATAAGCTGGCTAAAGAGCAGATGAGGCTGTTTAAGGAGTCGGGGGTAAGCCCGGCCGGTTGCCTGCTGCCCCTGTTAGTCCAGATGCCCATCTGGATAGCCCTGTACCAGTCGATAATGAGGGTGCTGGCGGTAATCCCGGAGAATCTGGTGGGCCTGTCTGGCTTTCTTTATTCCTGGCCGATAGTATATTCCACACTGCCGCTGAATAACGAGTTCCTCTGGTTGAATCTGGCTAGAGGTGACATATTTCTGGCACTCCTGGTGGGGGGAACGATGTGGGTGCAGCAGAAGATGGTGATGGCGCCAAACGCTGACCCAAAGCAGCAATCGCAGAGCAACATGATGCTGTGGATAATGCCTATCTTTTTTGCCTATCTGACTTTGTCATTTCCCAGTGGGCTGGCCCTTTTCTGGGTGACTTCAAATCTCTTCCGAATCGGTATGCAGTATTTTATCGGTGGGTGGGGGGGTCTGGTTAAGTCGGAGCCCAAGAAGCCGACGGGCCGGGATAAAAAGTATAAGGAACGCATCGCCCAGGTAGAGGAGTCCTCTAAGCCTAAGATAGACGAATTCCCTAAGTTGGAGGAGTCACCTGAGGGTGGTGCTGATATTGTTGTGCCGGGTTCGACACAGGAAGAAGGTTCGAGCGATGAAGAGTCTGGAGATAAGCGCCCCGACGGTGGAGGAGGCTATACAAAAAGCCTTAGAGCAACTAAACGTCAGCCGAAAAGAGGTCGAGGTCACCGTCGTAAAAGAGGGTAAGTCGGGCATTTTGGGGCTGGGGGCTGAGGAGGCTGTAGTAAGGGTAAGGTCTTTGGTGATGGAACCGGAGGAGAGAAGCGAAGTGGCTGAGGTGGCCAAAGAGGCCCTGGAGAGCCTGCTGGTTAGGCTGGGGGTTGAGGCATCGGTGGTGTCTGAAGCTAAACCTCCGTTTGAGCAGGGCACGGAGGCGTCTGAGGTTATTACTATTAACGTGACCGGTGATGACCTGGGTATCTTGATTGGGCGGCGGGGGCAGACTCTGGCGGCTCTACAGCATATAGTCAGGCTTATCGTGGCTCATCAGATGAAGGCTCGAGTGCCCATAGTTATTGATGTGGAAGGGTATAAACAACGGCGCTACAGCGCCTTGCAGGCTTTGGCCTGGCGGATGGCTGAGCAGGTGAAAGAGAGGAAAAAGCCGTTTGCCCTGGAACCGATGCCAGCTTATGAGCGGCGTATTATTCATCTAGCTCTGGTTGATGACCCCGATGTTACCACGGAGAGCATTGGCGTGGGTGAGGTTCGTAAGGTGGTTATTATGCCCAAGCAGCCATAGCCTGTTATTTGGGAAATAACCGGGAAAAGGAGGAGAGAATTGGCCAAGAAAGAAGCCCCGAAGATTGATTGGGCAGGACTTACCCAGCAGATGGAGTGTTTACTTCGCCTGAAAACAAGCCCCGTTGCCTATAAGAAGCTGGAGAAGGTGGCGGAACTGGGGAAAATACCGGAGGTAGTGCGGCTTGACCGCCGAGCTTCTTTTTGCCAAGTACCGGCGATGGTTCGAACCATGGGCATGACGGTAGGGGCGACCAGAGACAACTTCGGTGACCGCTGTGCTCGAATCAACGGCTTAGCGCCGACTACCGAAAAGCAGGTCGCCTGGGAAGCGGATGGTATGGCCAATGGCTGGTTTGCCAACGTGGAAGAGGCCCAAAAACAAATGGCGGAATATCCTCTGATTCCACCCGGAGAGGCCATCGTGCTTGCCCCGCTGGCGGCCGGGAAATTTGACCCCGATGTTATCTTAATCTACGGCAACCCGGCGCAGATGATGCTGCTGATGAACGGGCTCCAGTTTAAGGACTATGAGCGTTTTCAGTTTTTCTTCATCGGTGAAGGGGCCTGTGCCGATGGCTTGGCTCAATGTTATACTACCGGCAAGCCGGCTCTGGCTATCCCCTGCATGGGAGAGAGGGCGTTCGGCGCTGTTACTGAGGATGAGATGGTTATGGCGCTGCCACCGGCAATGATGGCCAAGGCCGTCGAAGGATTACAAGCGCTTAAAGCGCGGGGCATTGGCTACCCCATTAAGTATCTAGGGCCTATGTGCGACCCCTCCCCAGTGCTGACGATGCTCTATCCCGAGTGGTGGGAGCGGCGCTAGCCGGACATAACCGCCTGCCAGCGGTTATAAAGTAGTAAAGAGCAGGTTAGCCTTGCCGCATTGCCTGGTGCATAGCGGCGGGGTTTCTATATAATGGAGTTTTGTATGTTCCACCCGGTAGATAGCAGGACGAGTTTCCCTCAGCTTGAGGAGAAGATATTCGGCCTGTGGCAGGAAAAAGACGTCTTCAGGCGGAGTATAGAGGCCCGGCGGGGCAGGCCGCGTTTCGTCCTTTATGAAGGACCGCCGACAGCTAACGGTAGCCCCGGGATACATCATGTGCTGGCCAGAGTATTCAAGGATGTCATACCCCGCTACAAGACGATGAAGGGCTATTATGCCCCGCGCATCGCTGGATGGGATACCCACGGACTGCCCGTAGAATTAGAGGTGGAGAAGGCGCTCGGTCTGGCCAGCAAGAAAGATATCGAGGACTTTGGCATCGACAAGTTTAACGCCCGCTGCCGGGAGAGTGTCTTTAGCTACCTTAAGGAGTGGGAGGCAATCACCGAGCGCATCGCCTTCTGGGTTGACCTGGAGAATGCCTACGTCACCATGAACAACGACTACATTGAGACCGTCTGGTGGGCAATCAAGGAGATGTGGGATAAAGGTCTAATATATCAGGGCTATAAAGTAACTCCCCACTGCCCCCGCTGCGGCACCTCCTTAAGCTCTCATGAGGTTGCTCTGGGTTATAAGGATGATACCGAAGACCCCTCGGTTTACATAAAGTTTAAGGTTGTTAAAGGATTACTAGGTGGGTTGCCTAAGGATAAGCCCGCTTATTTCCTGACCTGGACAACGACGCCGTGGACTTTGCCGGGCAACACGGCACTGGCGGTGGCCGCTGATGCTGAATATGCCGTGTTGGAGGGTGAAGATGATTACCTAGTCCTGGCGTCAGCCCTGGTTGGGGTGGTGGGGCTTGATGGCTACAAGGTAGTAAAGAAATTAGCGGGAAGCCAGCTGGTGGGTGCCGAGTATGAGCCCCTGTTCAACCCCCATGAGTTCGGGGTGGAACGCTGGCACATGGGTTCGGAGCTTAAAGTTCAAGGAGCGGTGAAGAATTTAACCTACAGGGTAATTGCTACCGATTTCGTATCTATGGAGGAGGGGACGGGCATTGTCCACATGGCACCGGCTTACGGCGAGGTTGACTATGAGGCCGGGATAGAGCACGGGCTGGACTTTGTCCACACCGTGGATTTGCAGGGTATTGTTACCGGTAGTTATCCCTTTTCTGGCAGGTTCGTTAAAGACGCCGACCCTCTGGTGCTTGAGGAACTGGAGAAAAAGAATTTGCTTTTCCGCAGTGAAAAGATACGCCATACCTATCCCTTCTGCTGGCGCTGCGATACCCCCCTCCTCTACTACGCCAAGCAGACCTGGTATATCCGGACTACGGCGGTCAAAGATGAGCTTGTCGCCCGCAATGACGAGATTAACTGGTACCCGGAGTATATCAAGTACGGGCGGTTTGGTGACTGGCTGCAAAATAATGTCGACTGGGCTTTTTCCCGGGAGAGGTATTGGGGGACGCCGCTGCCGGTCTGGCGCTGTGAGTCCTGCGGTAACTACGAGTGCGTGGGTGGTGTGAGGGAGTTGGAAAAGAAGCCTGGTTTTTCTGGGTTCAAAGAGCCTTTAGACCTGCACCGCCCCTTTGTTGATGAGCTTACCTTTGATTGCTCCAGCTGTAAAGGAAAGATGTGGCGGGTGAGCGAGGTAATTGACTGCTGGTTTGATTCCGGAGCCATGCCCATAGCCCAGCACCACTATCCCTATGAGAATAAGACTCTGCTTGAGGACGGGAGGTTCCCCGCCGATTATATCAGCGAGGCGGTCGACCAGACCCGCGGCTGGTTCTACAGCCTGCACGCCATATCCACCCTGCTCTTTGACCGCCGCTGCTTTAATAATGTCATCTGCCTGGGGCACGTCCTTGATGCCAAAGGGGAGAAGATGAGCAAGGCTAAGGGGAATGTGGTTGAGCCCTGGGCGGTAATCAATAAGTACGGGGCTGACGCCCTGCGCTGGTATTTCTTCGCCAGCACGGCGGCGGGCAACGTCTACCGCTTCGACGAGTCTATGGTGGCCGAGGTGAGCCGCCGCTTTTTATCCACCCTGTGGAACGTCTATTCCTTCTTTGTCACCTACGCCAATATCGACCACTTTACCCCCTCCGGAGAGAGAGCCAAAGTAGAGCCATCGGAGCTTGACTGCTGGATTATCTCCGAGCTTAACCAGCTCATAGTTGACGTTGATAAAGGGCTGGACGGCTATAATCCTACCGAGACGGGCAGGCGGATAGAGGGCTTTGTCGACGACCTGTCCAACTGGTATGTGCGCCGCAGTCGGCGGCGCTTCTGGAAGAGCGAGAGTGACGCCGATAAGCTGGCGGCCTATACCACGCTGTATCAATGCTTGGTGACGCTGTCCAAGCTGCTGGCGCCGTTGGCTCCCTTTCTGGCTGAGGAGATGTATCAGAACTTGGTGTGTTCAGTCTTTACTGAGGCGCCGGATAGCGTGCACCTGGTCGATTTCCCGGTAGCCGATGAGAGCAAGATTGATAAACAACTTGGTGACGATATACGGCTGGCGATGAGGGTATCGAGCTTGGGACGGGCCGCCCGCAGCCAGGCCGGTATCAAGGTGCGTCAGCCTCTGGCAGTTAATTATGTCGGCATTGATTTGAAAGGGCGAGAGAGTTTGGAGAGGGTTAAGCCACAGATATTAGAAGAGATGAATGTGAAAGAATTGATATACGATACTGTTGAAAATGTGGCGGCGCTTGCTGAGGATGGTTATGTAGTTGTTGGTGAAAGTCCTTGTAACTCAGCCATTTCTCCCGAGGTTCCCGCCGAGCTTTTGGCCGAGGGGGTGGCACGGGAGGTCGTACGAAGATTACAGACCATGCGCCGCTCTGCCGGCTTTGATATCGCCGACCATATCACCACTTATTATCAGGGGGAGGCTTACATCGGGCAGGTAATGGCTGACTTTGCCGACTATATCAAGCAGGAGACGCTTTCCCGCGAGCTGGTTGAAGGGGTTCCCGAAGAGGGCGTTTTTACCGAGCGCCATAAACTGAGTGGCTATGACATAGCACTGGGGGTTAAGCGGCTGGCCTAGGAGGGCGGGCTTTCCACCAGGGTGGCGTAGGTGGTATTTTGGGTATTGCCTCGCCAGAAGATTATTTCCACCCTCTGTCCGATCTGGCTGGAGTGTATCGCCTGGATTAAATCATCGGCGCTGGTTATCTCTTCGCCCTCGAAGCTGGTGATGACATCGCCCGCCTGGATTCCAGCTTCAGCGGCCGGGCTGGGAACAGCCACTTCGGTAGTAAGTGCCCCTTTATCTACGGCTAGGTCATATCTCAATACCGCGTATTGGTCCACGGTATAAAGCCCTACCCCGAGCCAGGGGCGAACCACATATCCTTTTTGCACCAGCTGCTGGATAATTGGCTTGGCCGTGTTGCTGCTTATGGCATAGCCCATGCCCTCTACGCCCACCTGGGCAATCTTGATACTGTTGATACCGATTACCTCACCGGCCATGTTCACCAGCGGCCCGCCGCTGTTACCCGGGTTGATGGCGGCATCGGTCTGGATGAGGTCTTCCTGGGTTTGCCCCGCCGATACGGAGAGAGAAACCCCATTGGCGCTGACAATGCCCGCGGTGGCGCTTATCCCCATACCCAGCGAATTGCCAATAGCCACCACCCAGTCGCCCACCTGTAGAGTGTCCGAGTCACCTACCCTTGCCGCCGGCAGATTACTGGCGTCAACCTTGACTATGGCCAGGTCGCTCAGCACGTCGGTGCGCACTGTTTCGGCGGTGAAGGTCCGGCCGTCAACCAGGGTTACGGTGACGCTATCAGCATTCTCTACCACGTGGTTGTTGGTTACGATAAGGCCGTTTTCATCTATAATCCACCCCGAGCCAGCGTGCTCCTCCTTGTATAGCTGACCGAAGAGGTCCTGCGCTGTGACCTCGGTGTTGATGGCTACTACTGATGGCCTGACCAGAGCCACTAAATCAGCAATAGAAGGCAATGCCGAAGTTTGCCCGTCGGTTGGTGGCGGCGTCCAGCCGGGGTCAATGGGGGTGGCAGTGAGGGTTGTTGGTGATGAGGTGGTGGGTGGGGCGGTGACTATCGGCGGCAGCGGACAGCCGCTGGTCACCAGGAGGAATACAACTATGACCAATGAGGCCAGTAGATATTTCAGGCTTAACCTTTTCATAGGTAGATTACCTGCCTTGTCTTTAGTAATAATTTAATAATATTATCTGGATATTAAGCTATTGTTAAGAGTTGAGAGGAACTCTGAATTTTCCATAGCACGTTTCTGTCTCACCTCCTCTCAATTATTTTAGCACGGGGGCGGGGGTTGGGCAAAGGGTTTTTGGCGCTATCGGTTTGCTTTGCAAAGCTAGTAAAATCTGCTACACTACAGGTTAATTCTGCAAACCCGTTTTTGACTCTAGCATAGTGCCGTAGTGTGAACGGTTGAATTGTACGGAGGAAGCTTAAGTAATGAATTTGAAACTGATGTTGGAGCGGGCAGTAAAGCGCTATGGAAAGAAGACAGCGGTGGCTATGGGCGATAGCCGTTTATCCTATGTCCAACTGGATGAAGCTTCGAATAAGATAGCCAATGCCTTAATTGGGGTGGGGGTGGGCAAGGGTGACCGGGTGGCTATGCTGCTGTCCAATAGCCCGGAGTTCGTCACTACTTACTTGGGCGTGGTCAAGATTGGTGGTATTGCTGTTCCCCTGGATACTAAGTATAAGCTTACTGAATTAGCCTCTCTATTTGATGATTCCCAACCCAGGGTTCTGGTGGCGGAAAGCTCGCTTTTAAAGCCCATCGCTCAGTCGCTACCGGAGTTTAAGTCCATCACCCACATTATAGAGGTGGATTCTGAGGGTGAAGGGCAGTTTCTTAGCTATGAGCAGATTATGGCTATCGGTTCGGCGGAGCGGGTGGTGGTGGAGGTGACACCCGGGGATATCGCCCATGTTGCTTATACTTCGGGGCCCAGCTTTAACCCTAGAGGGGTGATGCTGTCCCACCAGGCTCTGGTCAGGGAGGCAGGCATATCGGCTGATGGATTCAAGCAGACCGATAAGGATATAGTGGTGTTGTTTGCCCTCCCCATGCATCATGCCTTTGGCTTGGTGGTAGTATTAATGACCGCCATTGCCAAGGGTAGCACCGTGGTAATATTGCCTGGTCTATCCATCAGCAACCTTATGGAGGTTATTGAGAAGGAGAAGGCGACCATCTTCATGGCTGTGCCCTTTGTCCATACTTTAATAGTTAACGCTGTTGAGGCCGAGGGAATAAAGCATGACCTGAGTTCTATCCGTTTGTGGGGTACGGCGGGGGCAGCTATGCCGGCCAATATTGCGCAAAAAATCTGGCAGTATTTGGGCTTGACTGCGGTTGATTTCTGGGGTATGACCGAATCAGCAGCTCATGTTACCTGCCAGTCCCCTGATGCTGGGGGAAAGCCGGGCTCGGTGGGGAAGGCTTTGCCCGGGTGGGAGTTGAAGATAGTAGACGATGATGGGCGGGAACTGCCGCCAAACCAGCCGGGTGAGATAATCGTCCGGGGACCGATAATGAAGGGGTACTATAAAAACTCTAGGGCAACTGCTGGTGTAATAAAGAATGGCTGGCTTCATACCGGAGACATTGGTCGGGTTGATGAGGAGGGGTGGTTGTTTCTATCGGCGGGCAGGAAGAAGGATATGATTATCGCCAAGGGCCAGAATATCTACCCCAGCGATATAGAGAAGGTGCTGGCCAGCCATCCCAAGGTGGCTGAGGTGGGGGTGGTGGGCATTCGTGACGACGTGCGGGGGGAGACGCCCCGGGCTATTATCAGATTAAAGCCGGGTGAGGTGGCTACCGAGCAGGAGATAAAAAAGTTCTGCCTCAAGCATCTGGCTAATTATAAGATACCCAGAGAGATCGTTTTCACCGGTTCCGTATCTAAGATATAATTATAGAGCTTTAAGCCGTCTCGAGTTATGGTTCACCTTTGGAGAAATGCTATTGAAGAGAAGGGTAGTAGTCACCGGAATGGGCGCTATAACTCCCCTCGGGGTGGGAGTGGAGGCGAGTTGGCAGTCTTTATGCCAGGGGAAATCGGGTGTGGATGCGATTACCAGTTTTGATGCCAGCAGCTTCCGGACAAGGATTGCTGGTGAGGTCAAGGGGTTTAAGCCGCTGGATTTTATCGAGCGGAAGCTGGTAAGGCGCGGCGACCGTTTCATCCATTTTGCTTTAGCCAGCGCCCGGATGGCGCTGGAGGATTCTGGACTGGTTATAGATGCTAGTAACAGCGAGCGAGTGGGAGTCTCGGTGGGGACGGCTATGGGGGGCATAGAGAGTATAGAGAAGAACCACGAGTTGCTGATTAGGGGAGCTCGCCAGAAGATTTCCCCTTTCTTCGTCCCAAGTTTCTTGTGCAATATGGCCACAGGACAGGTGGCTATTAAATTTGGGGCCAGGGGGGCTAACATGTGCTCCGTGACCGCCTGTGCCTCGGGGACACATGCTATTGGTGACGCCTGCCGGGCTATCCAGTGGGGGGAGGTTGATGCCATGATTGCCGGCGGAGCTGAGGCGGCTATCAGGCCCCTGGTCTTTGCCGGACTGGAGCCGGTGAAGGTGATGACGGCTAGAAACGATAAGCCGGAGAAGGCTAGCTGCCCCTTTGATAAGAAGCGGGACGGCTTTGTTATTGGGGAGGGGGCGGGGGTCGTCATCCTGGAGGAACTTGAGTTTGCTTTAAGCCGGGGGGCCAGGATTTACGGTGAGGTGCTGGGCTATGGCTTTAATAGCGATGCCTATCATATAACCGCCCCCGACCCTGAGGGAGAGGGGGCAGCCAGCTGTATGAGACTGGCGCTTGGCGATGCCGGCATTAGTACTGGCCAGGTTGATTATATTAACGCCCACGGCACTTCAACCGTGCTCAATGACCTATCCGAGACACGGGCGATAAAGAGTGTGTTTGGGGAGCGGAGTTACCGAGTACCCATTAGTAGCAATAAATCGATGCTGGGTCATATGTGGGCCGGGGCCGGGGTGACGGAGGCGATATTCAGCCTGCTGACTATTACTCAGGGCATAATTCCGCCTACCATCAACTATGAGACCCTCGACCCGGAGTGTAACCTTGACTATGTGCCTAATGTGGCCAGAGAGGCTGAGGTGAAGATTGCCCTTTCCAACTCCTTCGGCTTTGGCAGCACTAATGCTACCCTTATTCTCGGCAGGTTTTCCGCTTAACCACCCCCCTTTTTTAACCAGTGTTATTTTTCCCATACCCGCCCTTATGGAAGCGGGCTAAAGCCCTTTTTACCCCATCCCCCAAGAGGAAATTGATAGAAGTATCACTTCTATAGGGTGGGTAGGGTGGGAAGAGGAACGCCCTCTAAAAAGGGGGGGCAAATGAAAAGAATTTAAAAGAGGTGAAACCTCTGCCTTCCACCTATTGCCAACAACTGTGGTATGTGCTATTGTGCATAGTGCCACTAGGTGTTTTAATAAACGAGGTATTCAGATGGCAAAAAAGAATGAGTTAATCAAGGGCAGTATTGATTCCCTGCTTCTCTGCGTGATAGTCCAGCAGCCGATGTATGGTTATCAGATTATCAAGGAGCTGGAGAGGAGGAGCCAGGGCTACTTTAAATTTAAAGAGGGTACTCTTTACCCCGCTCTTCATCGTTTGGAGAAAGCGGGCTTAGCCCGGGGCGAGTGGCAGACGCTGCCCAACGGACGGCAGAGGAGATACTACCACATCACGGAAAAGGGGATGAATAGCCTGGCAGCCAAGAGGGGCCAGTGGCTGGATTTTATTACTGCCATGAATCTAATTATTCAACCGGTGTCTGAATAGTGTGAGGTAGGGGAAATGCTGACTGTCCTCAGTGATTATCTGGATAACATAAGAGACAACCTGAGGCTGGATCGTTCCTCGGAGAAAGAGGTCATCCAGGAGCTGGAGACGCATATTGAGGAGGAGGTCAAGGAGTTGCGAGAATCGGGACTATCGGAGGAGGATGCGGCTGATACCTGTTTGACTCTTCTGGGCTCGGCTAAGGTGGTCGCCCGCCAGATATACGAGGCCCATAGCCAGGGCAGCTGGACTCAGGCGTTGCTGGCGGCTACACCCCATCTGCTTTTTGGGCTGTTGTTTGCACTTAACTGGTGGCGGGGTGTCGGCTGGCTTTTGGGTATGCTGGCGCTGATCCTCATTATGGCCGTATATGGCTGGTGGCGGGGTAAACCGGCCTGGCTTTTCCCCTGGCTGGGTTACTCTCTACTGCCGGTGGTGGTGGCGGCCCTGCTGCTGCTCTATCTGCCTAAAAGCTGGTCCTGGGTGGCGATTCTCTTTTATCTTCCCATAGCGTTATGGTTGTTATACGCCATCACCGTTCGGACCATAAAGAGGGACTGGTTATATACCTCGCTGATGCTGTTACCGTTGCCCACCATCGCTGGTTGGTTCCTGGCGATTGAGCCGGTGAATCAACTCCCCGATGACTGGCTCCAGCGCATGCAGGATTTTGCCCCCTGGATTGGCTTAACCTTCCTCGCCCTGGGGGTAACGGTGGCTACGTTTATTCGGCTGAGAAGGCGCTGGTTAAGGGTGTCGGTCCTGGTGGTATCGGGGCTGATAACTTTAACCATGGTCGCATATTATACTGAGGGTAGAATCAGTATACTCGCCTTTCTGATTCTAATGGTGGTAATGCTGCTGGTCCTGCTCAGCCCGGCGCTGGTGGAACGAACCCTGAGACATTCCGGGTAATAATCAAGGGTTTAGGCTGCTATCCGGACAGGGAGGCTATAATTGCAGAAGGTGGCCATCGTTACCGATAGCGTTGCCTGTCTCCCCAGGGAGCTGGTGGAGCAGTACGGCATTAAAATTATACCGGTTAACCTTTACTTTGGGGATAAGGTCTACCGGGACTGGGTGGACATAACCCCCTCCCAGGCTTACGAGCTTTTCTTAAAGGACCCCACCGTTTTCAAGACCTCCGGTATCAACCCGGTGGATTGCCTTGAAGCCTACCGCCAGGTAAGTAATAACTCTAATGGCATCCTCTGTGTTACCATCTCCTCCAAGCTCAGCATGGTCTATAACTCGGCCCTGAAGGCTAAAGAGCGCGCTGGGGATGAGCTTCCCAAGAACTCCATCGGGGTAGTGGACTCCAAGACGGCTACCGCGGCTGAGGGCTTTGTGGCTCTGGCCGCAGCCCGGGCGGCGGCGGGGGGTAAAAGTCTGGCCGAGGTGGTTAAGGCGGCCGAGGAGGTAAGGGATAAGGTTTGTGTAGTGGCGCTTATGGATACTATCCGCTATGTTTATCGCTCCGGGCGCATACCTAAGATAGCCTCCGTGGCCGGGTCTATGCTCAGTATCAAGCCGGTGTTGACTATTGCCTCAGGGGCGGTGCGCTTTAAGGGGGCTGTTAGGAGCCGGGAGCATGGTATAGAGCGGGTACTTAAAATAACCAGGGACAGGGTGGGACAGAGCCCGGTTCATGTGGCGGTGATGCATGCCTATGCTCCGGATGATGCCGAGAAGCTGAAGGAGAGGGTTTCCTCTGAATTTAACTGCGTTGAGCTCTGGATTACCGAGTTCAGCCCGGTGATGGGTTATGCCTGTGGCACCGGAACCCTGGGGCTGGCTTTTTACCCCGAGGACTAGCGAGGTTTTTCCATGGCGAATAGGGTAGCCATAGTTGCCGATAGTATAGCCTGCCTCACCAAGGAGCAGGTTGAGCAGTACGGTATTACCATTGCCCCCATCCCTATTTCCTTTCAGGGAAAGATATACCGGGACTGGGTGGATATAACCCCCTCCGAGGCTTACCAGCTTTTCCTGAAAGACCCGGGGTCGTTTAGGACGGCCGGTGCCTCTCCCGGCATTTTCCTTGAAGCCTACCGCGAAGCGAGTAAGCAAGCTAAAAACATTCTTTGCGTTACCCTCTCTACTAAGCTTAGCGGGGCATATGATGCGGCTAAGCAGGCGATAGATGAGGTCAAAAAGGAGTTGCCTCAGATATCCGTAGAGGTAGTGGATTCCAAGACGGTTACCGCATCTGAGGGCTTCGTTGCTCTAGCCGGGGCTAGGGCGGCTGAAGCGGGTAAGAGCCTAGCTGAGGTGGTTTCGGCTGCTGAGGAGATGAGAGATAAGGTTATCTTCCTCGCCCTGGTAGACACCATCCGTCATGTTTACCGAACCGGGCGCATACCCAAGATAGCCGCTGTGGCCGGATCTATGCTTAACATTAAGCCGATACTTGCTATATCCCCTAAGACCTCGGGGGTGGTTCATTTTATCGGCGCGGTGAGAAGCCGGGAGCGTGGCATAGAGAAGATGCTTAAGATAATGAGGGATAGGGTGGGGCAAAGTCCGGCTCATGTGGCGGTGATGCATGCCTATGCCCCGGAAGATGCCGAGAAGCTGAAAGAGCGGGTCGCCGCTGAGTTTAACTGTGTTGAGCTCTGGATTACCGAGTTTAGCCCGGTGATGGGCTATGCCACCGGCACCGGGACCCTGGGGCTGGCTTTTTATAAGGAGGATTAAATGGCTTACGGTATTATAGCTGTGGTTCTGGGCTATCTGCTCGGCTCCATCCCGTCAGCCTATATCGTTACCCGCCTGGCTAAGGGTGAGGATGTCCGCCGGCTGGGTGGGGGTAATGTGGGTGGCCTGAATGTCTACCGGGAGGTTGGCTTTCTGCCGGCAGCGGTGGTGGCTATTGTTGACCTGGGTAAGGGGGCTGCCGCCGTAGCCATAGCCTACTGGCTGCTGGATTTAGAGGTGTACTTTGTCCTGGCGGCGGCGGTAGCCGCCGTGGTCGGCCATAACTGGATGGTCTGGCTAAAATTCAGCGGGGGCAAGGGGATGGGTGCGGCCATAGGTGGCCTGTTTGTCCTGTTGCCCCTCTACGGCTATCCGCTTGGGTTGGCTTTCTTCTTCGCTGTAGTCTTGATACTCTTTATCATCACCCGTAACGTCGCCCTGTCCATGGGCGTCGGGCTGTTATCGCTGCCCTTTATCGCCTGGCTGGGTATGCAATCGGCGCCCTTTGTCATCTACAGTGTTATCCTAGGCCTGATCATACTGGCCAAGTTTATCCCCACCGCTGTTGCCGCTGCCGCTAGAACGCGGAACGTGAAGGGTTTTATCTTTGACCGCGGGCAAAGAGGCAAAAGGCAGTAAACTGTCTAGTCAAACGGTGGCAAACATTCTATAATGAGGGTGTGGAGGACAGCAGGCTTCTTTCTGATGTGCAGCGGCTGACTGAGAGTCTGGGAGAGTTCCCCGAGCCAGTAGTCAAGCCCTCTTTTATTGCCGTCAGCGGCTTGCCGGGAACCGGGAAGTCTCACTTCTGCCATAAACTGGTCGAAAGACTCCCCTTTATTATTCTGGAGAGTGATGCTCTGCGCAAGGAGCTTTTCTCGCAGCCTTGCTATAGCCCTGAGGAGAGCGCGCGCCTTTTCCGGGCGCTGCACCTCCTCATTGATGGGTTACTTAAGCGGGGGATTTCTCTTATACTGGATGCTACTAATTTATCGGAGCGATTTCGTGAGCGGCTGTATAACATTGCCGATCGGCTGGGGGTTAAGCTGGTTCTGGTGCGGGTGGAAGCGCCGCCCGAGGTGGTATATGAGCGGCTGAAAGTCAGGCAGGAAGCAGCCAGCCCAGAAAATAAATCGGATGCTGACTGGGCTGTCTACCAGCGAATGAAAGACACGGTTGAGGAGATGCACCGTAACCACTATGCGGTGGATACCTCCCGGGATATTACGCCGGTGTTGAATAAGGTGGTTCGTGAGGCTAGGCGCTAATCTAAATCGAGACAGGGGGTGATGGGAACATGAAAGAAGAAATAAAGAAATTAAAGAGTCTATTGGAAACATTGTCTAATGCTCACGGCATTTCCGGATACGAGGGAAATGTCAGAGACATCATCAAGAAAGAGGTTAAGCCGTACGTAGACGAGGTTAGAGTTGATAAATTTGGCAATTTAATCGCTATCAAGAAAGGGGAGTTCCCCTCAGTTATGATAGCTGCCCATATGGATGAGATAGGACTGATGGCCAAATACATCGATGACGAGGGCTTTATCCGGTTTGCCACGGTGGGCGGCTGGTTTGCCCAGACGCTGGTTAACCAGCGGGTGTTGCTGCATACCAAAAAGGGGACAGTGGCTGGAGTTATCGGCTCCAAGCCGGTGCACGTGATGGAGGAGGAAGAAAAGAAGAAGACGATAGAGACCAAGGATATGTTTATTGATGTTGGTGCCTTGTCGAGGGACAACGCTCTAGCGATGGGCATTGAGCCCGGAGTGCCGGTATCAATTGACCGGAAACTGGTGGCGCTGGCCAATGATAATGTCACCGGTAAGGCCTTTGATGACCGTGCTGGTGGTGTGGTGTTGATTACCGCCCTGCAGAGAATCGCCGGGCTGGACTTAAAGCCGACAGTAATGGCGGTCTTTACCGTTCAGGAGGAGGTGGGCTTAAAGGGGGCTAAGACTTCTGCTTTCGGCTTAAATCCCGATGTGGCCGTGGCCATCGATACCTGTATACCGGGGGACCACCCAGGCATAAAAATGGCCGACTCTCCCGTTAAGGTTGGCCAGGGACCGGCGATTACGGTGATGGATGCCGGTGGCAGGGGGGTGATTACCCACCCGAAGGTGCTGGAATGGCTGCGGGAAACGGCTAGAGCCAAGGGTATTCCCTATCAGATGGATGTAACTGAGAGGGGCACCACCGATGCCACTGCCATCAGTCTGACCCGTGAAGGTATTCCCTCGGGGGTGATTAGCGTAGCCTCGAGGTATATCCACACGCCGGTGGAGGTATTGAGCTTGAAAGACATGGTCAAGACCACCGACCTGGTGGTGGAGGCTATTAAATCAGTGGGTGGTTACTTCTAGTAGCTGGGGGGATTGATTATGAAGATTAAGTACCTGGGTCATTCCGCCTTTGTTATCACCTCAAACAAGGGAGTTAAGATAATCACCGACCCCTATGAGACCGGGCCTGATTTGACCTACGGGGAGATAAATGAAGCGGCTGATATCGTTACCGTCAGCCACGGCCATCATGACCATAACAATGTGGCCGCGGTGAAGGGTAATCCTGTGGTGGTTAGCCGGGCGGGCAGGTCGGAGGCTAAGGGGATAGAGGTCAGGGGCGTTGCCAGCGCGCATGACGAGGTTGGAGGGAGGCTGCGGGGTGGTAACATTATCTTCTGCTTTGAGGTGGATGGGGTAAGGGTCTGTCACCTCGGTGACCTGGGTCACCGGCTCGATGATAAGCAGATGAAAGAGATGGGCCGTGTTGATATACTGCTTGTCCCGGTGGGTGGTAATTATACCGTTGATGCTAAAGTCGCCACCGAGGTTTGTAACCAGTTGCAACCGATGGTAATTATCCCCATGCACTATAAGACAGAGAAAGGCATCCCGGGCATTTCTGGGGTGGATAGGTTCCTGAGCGGCAAAGCTAATGTCAGCCGGCCGGACTCCAGCCAGGCGGAATTTAAGCCGGGGGAACTGCCCGCCACCAGTCAAATCATAGTGCTGAAACCGGCATTATAGCTTCAAGATTGTTGACTATAGTGGTATAATAATATATGGGGGTGAGGCTAGAGGGGATTGAGAAGCGTACTTTGGATATAACGTGTGTTGTTCTTGCTGGTGGCAAGGGCTTGCGTTTGGGGCGGGACAAGGTTCAAGAGACTATTGGCACCGATAATTTGCTCCAGCGGGTATTATCGAAGCTTACTGCCTTTAACCGTGATATTGTAATAGTTACCGCTGGTGAGAAGTCCCTTCCCCAGACTAATGGCTATCAGAGGTCTAGAATAGTAACTGATATCTACCCCGGTAAAGGTGCCCTGGGTGGTATCTATACTGGGCTGGCTGAGTCAAGCTCACAGTATAACCTGGTTGTCGCCTGTGATATGCCCTTCCTGAACCAAGCCCTGCTGCGTTACATGATGGAGCTTTCGGCTGGTTTTGACCTGGTGGTTCCTCGCTTGGGCAAGATGGTGGAACCGCTCCACGCTGTTTATGCCCGGAATTGTCTGGCCCATATAGAAAGGCTGCTAAAGCGGGGAAATTTGGAGGTCAGGGCGCTGTTTGATCTGGTTAAGGTCAGATATGTGGAGTCTGACGAGATTGACCGGTTCGACCCCGGGCACCTGAGCTTTTTTAATGTAAACACCGAGGCTGATCTGGAGAAGGCACGTCAAATGGTAATGAGGTATGTGAAGCCGTGATAAGTGTTGACCATGCTTTGGAGAAGGTTCTGGAGCATGTAGCTGTTCTGGAGGCGGAAGAAGGCCCGATCCTGAGCTGTCTGGGGCAGGTTCTGGCCGAGGATATATTTTCTTCCATTAACATACCTCCGCTGGATAATTCGGCTATGGATGGCTATGCCGTCAGGTCGGCGGATACCCTCGGTGCCAGCCATAAGTTACCCCGTATTCTGCGCGTTATTGATACCGTTGCTGCCGGAGCCGTTTCCCAGTCCGAGGTGGGGCCGGGTACGGCTATCCGGATTATGACCGGGGCACCAATACCTGAGGGTGCCGATGGCGTGGTCAGGTTTGAGGATACCGATGAGTCGGAGCGTCAGGGGATTCCAGCCGAGATAGGCGTTTTGATTGAGGTGGCACCTGGGGCTGAAATCCGGCGGGCGGGGGAAGATATCGCCGCCGGGTCACTGGTGTTGAGTCAGGGGACAGCGCTCAGGGCTTCGGAAGTGGGTGTTCTGGCTTCGCTGGGTTGTAGTAAAGTAAAGGTTGTCCGCCGTCCGGTGGTGGCTATTTTAGCCACTGGCGACGAGATAATGGACATCACTCAGTCACTGTCTGGTGGTAAGATATATAACAGTAATAGCTATAGCCTGGCGGCTCTGATCCAGCGCTACGGCGCTGTTCCTAAAATGCTGGGCATAGCCTTGGATAATGAAGATTCGCTTTTGTCCAAGCTACGTCGTGGATTGAACGCTGATATGGTGCTGACCTCCGGCGGTGTCTCGCTGGGCGATTACGATGTGGTCAGAGAGGTTCTGGCCAGAGAGGGTAAAATTGTCTTCTGGCGGGTTCGGGAGAAACCGGGGAAGCCCCTGGTCTTCGGTTTGCTTAAGGGGCGGAGTAAGGGAGGCAGGGTTAAAAGTATACCCTTCTTTGGCTTGGCCGGCAACCCGGTCAGCGCCATGGTTAACTTTGAGCTTTTTGCCCGCCCGGCGATTCTTAAGATGATGGGCCGGAAAAATCTGACCAAACCCACGGTGCAGGCAGTTGTGGAGGATGCTATTGAAAATACCGACGGGCGCCGTGTCTTCACCAGGGTGATGGTGGCCAAGCGCGGCGGTGGCTACTTTGCCCGGCTTACCGGTCCCCAGGGGTCGGGGATTCTGACCTCGATGGCTCTGGCTAACGGGTTAGCCATTGTTCCCGAGGATAAGCCCGGGGTGAAGCCGGGGGATGTGGTCGAGGTAATGATGCTGGATTGGAGTGAAGAGGTCGAGTAATAGGATGAGGAGGCAGGTTTGATATTTGATGCTTCGGGGTTCGTCTTTGAACCACCGCCGGTGGTATCCCGGGCGCGGCGGGTCTTGATTAAGCCCAGCGCCGCCTACCCGGTACCATATCCGGTGACTACCAGCCAGCATATGCTATCGGTGGTAATAGAGGGTATCAGGCGGATTAGCGATGCCGACATTCTGCTCCTGGCGGGCACGCCGGGAGGGGAGCCCATCTTTCCCGTATACCAGGCCCTGGGTTACGATTTCCCCCGCGTGCTGACGCTGGATGTGAATGATTGCGTCTGGGTAGAGGTGGATAATCCGCTACCCAAGCCCCTGGTTGTGCCCACCTTCTGGGTGCCTAATGTTATTTTATCCTGCGATTATCTGATAACGGTGGCGCCGTTAAAGGTGATAAAGGGTAAGAGTAATTTGAGCATAATGAACCTGCTCTCAGTGCTGCCCAGCAGCAAATACGGGAAGGGGGCGCCGCGGGGCTGGAGGTCTTTATATAGTCTGGGGATTGATAAGGTGATAGCTGACCTTTATTTTACTCTCCCCTTTGATCTGGGGATTATCGAAGCCAGCCAGAAATTCACAGCGCAAGATGATCCTGTCAAGGGAGAGGTCGAGGATTTTGGCAAGGTTTTTGTCGGTGAGCCCTATGAGATAGATAGCGAGGCCTCAAGGGTGATGGGGCTTAAGTCCAGTTACCTTGATTTAATTAAGGAAGCCAGAGTGGGGTTGGAAGGCTAGGTATGGACTATGGCTGATGGTCAAACCGTTGCGCGCTGGTTTATTGATTTTGACTGGCTTGAGCAGAATAACCGCTCATTTCTGGCCTTGGCTCAAGGCTGCTTTTGCCCTAAGTGCTGTGAGCGGCTGGAGAAGGGCAAGAAGCAATTTTCACCGGCTGATCTGCTGACTAATATCAAGGATTGTTGCTCTAAAAACCCCGGATTTTTTGTCGATAGGCCGCCTATTTTAGAGAGCATATTTCGCCTTTTTCTGGCTAACGGTAATCAGCCCCTCGGTTTGGAGGAACTGGGTAAGCAGTTGGCTGAGCGGCGGGGTGGTGCTCCCCAGCGCGTTTCGCCTGAGGTTCTATCTCGCCTGCTGTGTGATGAGCGCTACTACGGCTTGCGCCTGGTTCCCTAATATCTTATCCTGAATCCGGAGTAACTCCCAGTATATTCTGACCAGTTGGTAACAACCTTTTCCACCTTAGCCGCTGGCGGTCCCACCTTAAGGCGACTGATTAGCTTTTCTAATTGTTTCTTTTCCCCCTCAGCAACGACCTCGACTGCTTCTCCGCCGGGCAGATTTCTCACGTGGCCGGCTAAGTCCAGTTCTTTAGCCTGTTGGGAGATAAAGGCACGGAAGAAGACACCCTGGACAGAGCCGTATACTGTTGCCTGAACCGAGGCTAAATCGCTACTACCCATCGCCTTATCCTGAGATGAACCTCGGCTGGTAGGCCGCTATCTTTCCTCCTCTTCTTCCTCCTTCCGCTTTTTCCCCTTTTTAACCACTTCTACTGTTACTGGAGGCGGCAAGATAGTAGTGGTGACGATTTTTTTAGTATCCTTTTTGGGTTTCTTCGTTTCTCTGTGTCGGTAATCTCGCTTTCCCATAGTAACACCTCTATTTGAGCATGATAACCGGTGGTACGGCTAATTAAAGTTTAGCAAAGAGGAGTTATGGTGTAAAGTCGGTGGGAAGCTGGTCTAAAGCGGAATGGGCAGCTTCAGCCTCGGCTGATTTTTTACTCTTGCCCGACCCGCTGCCCAGAACGGTATCGCCTAACTTTACTTCAACGGTGAACCTTCGGTCGTGGTCTGGCCCCATTGCTTTTATAACCTGGTAGGTCGGCGTTTGCTGGTGTTTGGCTTGGATAAGCTCCTGCAGTTGTGATTTATAATCGGGCTCTATCCCATGGCTCAGTGCTTTTTTAAGCTCTTTATCCACCAGGCGGAGGATAAAAGCCCTGGCCACGCTAGAGCCCTGGTCGAGGAAGATAGCGGCTATTAATGCTTCCAGAGCTCCGGCTAGGTTGGCCGACTTACGCCGCCCCCCGCTCACTTCCTCTCCCTTTCCCAGGTAGAGGTAATTGCCCAGGCTGATCGCCTTGGCCATGCGGGACAGAGCATCCCCGCGCACCAGCGAGGAGCGGAGTTCGGTCATCTCCCCTTCACTGGACTGGGGAAGGCGCTGATACAGCTCTTCGGCAATGATGAAGCCCAGGACGGCATCGCCTAGGAACTCGAGCCTTTCGTTGGAGGTGGCGATGGCCGGGTTCTCATTGAGGTAGGAAGTATGAACCAGGGCTTGTTCCAGAAGGGAGGGGTCGTTAAAGCGAATACCTAGCGTTTTTTGAAGTGCGGCTAAATCAGTCACGGCTCATTCCTTCTAGTAATCAGAATAAGGGGTCAGGTGTGTGATGTCAACTGGCCCTGTTATTGCCCTGAATATAGCCCTATGCTATAATCAACCTGTGCTGGGGAATCGTCTAGTGGTAGGACAGCGGACTCTGGATCCGTAAGGGAAGGTTCGAATCCTTCTTCCCCAGCCAACCTTTCGGTGGCGCATTCGTCTAGGGGTTTAGGACACCTCCCTCTCAAGGAGGAGATCACCGGTTCGAATCCGGTATGCGCTACCATAGACAAAAATACCCCCTGTTTTGAAGCTAAATTCTTATAACAGGGGTCTACTTTTTACCGATTTGCTACTAATTTGCTACTAATTTCGTCTTGATTATCGTGGTTGAGCAGCTTGTCAAAACTTTCTGCAGCTGCTTGTTGAATACCAGGGGCTACATGACTGTATGTGTCGAGTGTCATTTGAATACTGGTATGTCCTAGACGCTCCTGCACTATCTTCGGATGGATTCCCTGTTTTAGCATCAGGCTCGCGTGGGTGTGCCTTGCATCATGCAGGCGAATTACTTTTACACCAGCCCGAGCGGCTATTCTCTCCCATGCATACGTTATAGTATTCGGGCGTAGGGGTTTCCCAGAGTTACTGAACACCAAATCTGATTCACTTACAGTCTGTCCCAGTAGTAGAGCTTCAGCTTCCTTTATCTTACGGTGTTCACTAAGGACGAGGAAGAGAGAAGATGATATGGCTATTGTCCGACGGCTTTTTTCTGATTTGGGCTGTGTAAATATGTAAGTGCCGTCCCTCAGCTGGTGTAGACTACGACTAACGTAAATCTGACTATAAATGAAGTCTACGTCCTGCCACCGCAAGGCCAGCAATTCCCCTCGCCGCATTCCGGTGAAGAGCGCCGTGTAGAATAGAGGGTAATAACGGCTGTCTCTCGCAACTTCCAAAAAGTGGTTTACTTCATCCTCATTCCACGTCTGCATTGTCGAGCGTTTGAAACGTGGTGGGTCTACTGCATCAGCAACATTGCGGTTAACCAATCCCCATTTTACAGCAGTCTGTAAAGCTACATGTATCAAGGCGTGATGATACCGAACCGTCCGAGCACTAAGACCTCTATTCAGTCCTGTAGTGTAGTGCCTCTGCAGGTGTTCTGGTCTTAGTTGTGTCAACTGAATACTGCCAAGCTCGGGAATCAGGTATTTGTGGATAATACCAGTGTACCTGTCATAACTCCTTGGTGAAA
>Ga0315555_1000560_pt1 | contig 26283 bp, 23 predicted proteins | sample SalMarSW160380MG_FD_202113 | JGI IMG/M metagenome (GOLD analysis project Ga0315555, IMG submission 202113) | Salt marsh sediment microbial communities from the Plum Island Ecosystem LTER, Massachusetts, United States - Salt Marsh Sediment SW1603-80 ... | reverse complement strand
TGAGCTATACATTCGGCGATGATGTTTGCTATTGTTTGACTTTTGCCTGTACCTGGAGGTCCTTGCATCACAAAGCTTTGTCCGCGCAAGGCATATTCGATTGATACCCTTTGGCTGCTGTCAGCATCTAGGACTTGAAATGTTTTTTCAGGTGGCTGTATCGTGTCTACGTCTTTTTCTTCAGGCAGAGAGCCTGTTGTAAGTGGTATGTCCTCAATTCCGGCAATGGCGCGAATTATAGGGTGCCGCTTTATTACTGCCGTGTTTGTATCAAGATCATTGTAAATAACTAGTTTGTGAAATGAGAAAAGCCCGATTTCTACGGTGGTTTCTACTCTCCAACCGAGTTCGTTAGCGATTTTTGTGACGGCGCTGAAGTAGTCGGTCAGGCTTTGGTATTCCCAATATTCAGGCAAAGGTGGGAGTTCGATTTTAAAGTCAGCCTTCAGTTTCACTTGTAAAGCAGGATTTAGAACTACCTCTTCTTCTATTGGAGGGACTGAGATAAAGAAGGGTTCTCGAAAGGATTCCCTAGCCAACTCGATTGGCACTAGAACCAAGGGCGAGCGGACTTCCTCGGATGTTTCCTTTTCCTTCCAAACTAACATTCCGAAAGCAGCGTGCAATATACGCACTCCGCGTTCCCTGTAGTCCAAAAGTGAACGTCTGTGGAGGTTCTTAAGGACTCTCTCAAGATCGGTTCTACTGATTCCCTCGCATACCAGTTGTCTTGCTGTTGGCCGGTCTTTTTCACTGAGGAAAGAAAGGTTCGCGGGTTGTAGTTGCCCCTGAAAGCCCTCGGCTTCCTCAGGAGGGTACCAAAACTCCAGTTTCCGCTTTCGCAAAACAAGCCTGTTGAAAATTGTTTCCATATTTGGGCGAGAAACAGAAAGATTTCCTCTTTTGCTGGGTTTGAAGTACAATAAATTGTTTCGCCGCGATAGGTCTATAAGCCTAGATTTCCAATCTTCAATGCGGCGCGTCGTTGGAGAAACGTATTTTTCTCGAATTAAAGGGAAATCATCCTGTGGCATTGAATCACGGTTTTGAACCATAGCTTTTAACAGTTATTATGATGCTGGTTACTTTAACGTTTGTGGTGCTGTCTGAACGGTTCTCTTTCTGAAACTTCGAACAAAAGATTTGAGTGGACACTATTCTGAGCAACTCTTTTGATTCAGATATGTTAATTCCAGAAAAACAATCGTCCAATGACCCCACGGCTGGTGTCTCCACTGTGGTGGGGGTTAAACTTCCATCCCGAGCTTTTCAAGTATGATCTCTAACTTAACCCTTTGTTTTTAGTTAAGTACGAGGCGAGACCAGAGAAAATCATAAAGAAAATTCCACAGGAAACAAATACTGAGGCATACCCGACGGCTTGAACAACAAATCAGCATACAACAAGGAAGTAAACTCGACAAATCTCATAGGTATATGGGGCAATCCTACATCAACAGAGACACTTAGAATTACTTTCCACACCACAATTCAAGAATCCTTTTATTTTTCGTTTGAGTAGCTATTGTAAAGGAGAACAAGATTATGGATTTTAAAGGTAGCAACACAGAGAAGAACCTTTTAGCGGCGTTTGCAGGCGAATCGCAGGCTAGGACCCGATACACTTTCTTTGCCAGCGTAGCCAAAAAAGAAGGATATGAACAGATAACCGCCATTTTTCAAGAAACTGCTGACAACGAGAAGGAGCACGCGGAACTGTTCTTCAAGCACCTGAAAGGCGGAATGGTTGAGCTAAACGCCACTTACCCTGCAGGCGTAATCGCGTCAACCGCAGAAAACCTGAAGGCTGCAGCTGAAGGCGAAAAAATGGAGTGGGGAACGCTGTACCCTAACTTCGCAGACGTAGCTGAACAAGAAGGCTTCAGCGAAGTAGCCAGAACCTTCCGCATGGTTGCCAAAGTGGAAGCCTACCACGAGCGCAGATACCTGAAACTACTGGAGAACGTGAAACAAGGAAAAGTGTTCAAGAAAGACAAGCCGATAAAGTGGAAATGCAGAAACTGCGGTTTCGTTTTTGAAGGCAGCGAAGCACCCGAGAAATGCCCAGTGTGCAGTCACCCGAGAAGCTATTTTGAGGTTTGGTGCGAAAACTACTAAACCCGTTTTTTCTCTTTTTCTCTAAAACCCCATTTCTTATGATACCGTTTCGTTCCAGAAGAACAACCTATCATAGCGGCTTCTCACGGCATCCATAAATTCTGAGTCGCTGTAAACAATGTCCAAGCGGGAACCGTACTGGTTAATCAGCGTGTTCGCGTCAGCCCAAACGTTCGGCGACAAACCATCATTCCACAGACCCCAGATTTTATCCTCGGCATTTCGAAAGCCAAAACCGTAATCCTGAGGCAGAACGTAAGCCACTTCTCCCTGAATAACGCCGTGCTCTTGCGGGTTACTGTGAACGTAGTTCCAAAAATCCTTCAGCGCGTCAAAATGGTCCTTATCTAATATTCCATACTGCCCAATTTTTGGGTAATCAAAAACCACAACGTACTTTGCCCCAGTTTTGTAAGCCAAAATCATGTCGTCGTAAAGTTCTTCTCCAGACTCTATATACGGCTCATCGGTGTACTCCCAAGTGACTATGGCGCCCCAGTCTTTGTTGTAAGCTTTTGCGGCGCCTCTGCAAAGCGCTATGTGCAAGGGTCTGCTATGGTTCCATCCGAACTCGGCGAAAACAGCACTGTACCCAGCTTTGTAGTCGAACCAGTAAAGCCCATAATCCGCAGTGAACATCTTAGGAGCATAGTTTAAATAATATTCTACGATGATTCCAAGGCCTTTAGTATACTTCGCAACTGCATCGGCGTAACTTGTCGCGTTTTTAACCAGCATAGAGGAACTCTGGTCCAGCTGGTTTCCTCCAGGTTCATCGTAGCGGTAGACGCCTAAGAAATTGTCACCGTACTTTTGCTTCGCTTCAACCATCCAATTAAAGATTGTATAATTGTACATCGTACTATCTGTAAAAAAAACAATCAGGTGCAGCCCAGAGTCCACAACGTAATCACATGCCTCATTCAATGCAGTCTGATTAAAGGATATCTCAAGCGCGCCCATTACGAAAAGGTTCGTGTAATTCTTCACCTTATCCACCAAAGCCTTCAAGTCACTTACGTTGTCACTGTAGGCGAATTCGACGCCGACAAAAAATTCTGTGTCTGAATGGACGTTGCCTAACCACTCAATTGTTGCGATAATAGAAACAGAAAGAACCGCGATAAGTATGATTCCCAAAGCGACCGATTTTTGACCCAATTTGCATTCAACTGCCGTAAACTAACTTTACTTGGCGACTGTTCTATTAAATAATGTTTTCTCGTTTCGCGTTATCGAGACCTGCGGTAAAGACCTACAAGTTCACCTTCGGCGAGCACGTGACCTTGCATCGCTTTTTCCACATCCCTCTTTCTTGAAGTCGGGCTTAAATCCAATTTCACATCTAAGGCGTAGACTTTGAAGAAATATCTGTGCGTTCCAGACGGAGGACAAGGCCCACCATATGAGCGCTTCCTGAAATCGTTCATTCCTTCAGTTCCCGGAGCAGTGTTCTCTGCTATTTTGCTGGTAGTCGCAGGAATGTTCCAGACAATCCAGTGGTCCCATGTGCCCGTTGGGCAGTCAGGGTCATCAACTATAAGCGCCAGCGTTTTTGCTCCTTCAGGTACGCCTTCAATGGTCAAAGGAGGATTCACGTCGTCTCCGTCGCAAGTGTATTTTGTGGGAATAAGCTGGTTATTTTCAAACGTAGGGCTCTCTACAGACAACTTTTTCATGAGCATCGCCTCCCAGAATAATCAAAGAAAATATGCTGCATTGACAAATAAAAAATTTGCCTAGCCACCAAATCGTGACTTGTTAAAGCGCACTGCCTACAAAGTGCAGATTATGCTTGGCACTAAAGGGCTATTAGTTAGAGGATGCAGAATAATCTCAAGGAGACCGTGGCACCTGCATGTGCGGAATATTTGGATTTGCACTCAAAAACCCAGTTCATGTTCCTATAATTTTCAGGGTTCTTCAAAAACTCGAAGTCAGCCAATATCCAGAGGAAACCAAGCCTGTTGGCGGCTACGGCGCTGGCGTTGCTGTTATGCTCAACGACGGCAGCATCCTATGGGAAAAGGTTGGGAAAGTGGCTGATTCTCCAGCGGCGCATCTTGCAGAAATTATGGAGCCGAAGCTTTCCGATGTCTCCGTTTTGATTGGGCATGTGCGTTATCCAAGCCCAGAATTCATGGCAACAGCTTCGCTCAAAGAGGCGGCGCAGCCTTACGTTGGGCAATTCGAGCCTGCACTGACTATTGTTTCGGCGCATAATGGCACAGTGGAAAATTATAAGGAACTCCAAGAAAGACTGAAAGGACACGTTTTTGAGAGTGCAAAAGCGGGGTTTGTTGATTCGGAAATTATTCCGCATTACTTTTCGGAATTAATTAATGAGACTGAGAGTGCAGACGAAGCACTGTACAAGCTTCTTTGTACTTTGCAGGGTTCAAATGCCATCAGCATGTTCCACGTTGACAAAGAAAACGCGTTTTTGCACTTGATTCACAAGGGAAAAACCAGAGGCTTAACAGTGTGGGCGAACGAGAAAAACGAAGTGATTTTTTGCTCCCGCCCAGAACCAGTAATCGAAGAGTTTGAAAGATTACTTGCCCGAGACAAGCTCAAAGAGAAAATTTCAATCAAATGGCGCGAAGACGCAGGGCTCAAACTCTCTTTTCCCATTACTTTCAAATAAACAACAAATTCTCCTCAGCTTTTCCCATATTTCTTATTTGGGCAATAACCGCTAAGGCGCAGCCACTTGTGAAAAAACATGTCCAAAAAAAGCCTTTAAGCTTCTAAGCTTAGAGGCTTTCCGTTTCTTTCCATTTTTCTATAATGAGTTTGTCGTCGCCAGGCTTGAAACTCACCCGTACACGTATTGAACTATCACATTTGAAGGGAAACATGCTGTCGTCTGCTACGCGTACAGGCAAGTAAAGCAGGTATTTTGAGTCTTTTCTCCTGAATATTGTCCCTCTTCCTTCGTTGCCCATTAAGGCATCACCCAAGCTGACTTTCCCTTTTATATTGACACGTTATTAAAATTTGCTCACGACTACGCCAACGCAAAACTGGTAGACAGGGCGGATTCAAACCCAAGACTTTCCCTTTTCGCACAAGTGCCTTGCTTACTAACAGATAAAATCGTTAATGTCGTTTTGGAAACGATTTTGGCTAAAACATATAAGCAACTCAATGCACAGGGGATTATCGGAGGAGATTTAGTGAGGCCACTTCGACTAATGCTTATCGTTACCTCTATTAGCCTCATTTGCGTTCTCTGCTGTAGTATCGTTTCTGCTCTTAACGCAGATGAAGCCTCAGTATCTCTATCGTGGTCGAGCCAGGCAGTTTACCCCAACGACACTGTATCTGTCACAATAACTTTTAAAAGCAATTCCGCTGAACAACTCAGAATATATCGCATAGGTCTCCAGTTTGACTGGATGGATTCAAATGAATTTTACACTGGTAATTTTTCCGATAATCCCGTGGTCGTTCCAAGTCAAGGCATCTATATTTTTGATCAAATAGTTATTCAAGTTCCATTAGGTACAAGTCCTGGGCCGCACAGTTATTTTGTCGGTATCGACGGAACAGAGGGATCATCAGCCTCTAGTTTCTCTTGGAACTCTCCCAGCTTCACGATAGAAATTCATGATATCATCGAAAGTATCTACAATGATGTATTGCCTATGTTTGAGAGCAAACTAAACGAGGCTAAGAGCGCCAACTATGCAAGCTCGGAAGCGCAATCACTTCTGCAGCAAGCACAAGTCGAATTCGAGGATAACGCAAAGACTTTTGCATCTCAAGGGAACTGGTCTGAAGCACTAATTAGTCTAAACATTGCTGATGGTTTCTTGGATCAGGCATATGCGGCAGAGCAGAGCGGTGGTGGACAGCAAGCAGGACTGCAAAGTTTGCTATTCTATTTGGCAATTATAGCAATAGTGGTCATTATAGTTGTATCCATAATAATTGTGGTGGTGCGAAGAAGGCGAAGGCAGGCTGAGTCTGGGGCTGATCAACCAGTGGAAACCATCGAAGAGCAAAGCGAAGAGCAGGGTTGAAATACTTACCTAAGATTCGCTTCAACAATGTTTTGCTAATTTTTAGTAGTAACAAAACCCGATTAAAGTTGCTTTTGCCAATACTAATGGACGGGGCGGGATTCGAACCCGCGGCCTCCACGATGCCAACGTGGCGATCGTACCAGACTGATCTACCCGCCCAAAGAGAGCCACTGCTGAAACTTAACCCTAACATTAACCTATAAGCATTTCTTTATGCAAAGCAAACGCCGCTTTTTTCTTTGCAACCTTGTGTATCTGTGTTGCACACATCTACAAAAGCTGAATTTAGAATACAAAACGTTTATTTTAACTCATTGAGAGTATGAACGAGTGACTCTGCTTGGATAAGAAAGCGAAACGCACCTTCAAAACAATGCTCGTTAATTATGGATATTCTAAAAAAGTTGCGGATGAGCTTTGGAAATGGTACGCTTTTTCAGAGAAAAAAGGAGTTGCCAGCTTCTAACTGCGCTCACGGTTCTCCGCAAGCCGCATGGAGGTATAAGTTAACAGAAAATGCTTTTTTTGTCAAGGTTTTGTTTGCTTTTTGAAAAAAACGACTTCCGAACAGCTTAAATGCATGGTGATGGATTTGAGTATGCAGGGGAAGGAATATGGCCCGTTCAGCGATGACCAAGTTAAAAGCAGTTCTTGTGATTGATGTTTTAATAGTGGCTGCCGCGGCTGGAGTGTACTTTTACCTTCAAGCTGAAGGCTTAATTGTGGGTGCACCGAAAGAAGCCGAGTTCACCGTGTCCGACCTCACCGTCAGCCCGCTTGAACCGGAAATTTTTGAACCTGTTCTTGTCACCGCTAACGTGACTAACATTGGGGATGAGCAAGGGGAGTACGTGGCAAATCTTACAATTAACGGCGTGCTGGAGCAGAATCAGACCGTGACGGTTCTTGGCAGAAACTCCACAATAGTTGAGTTCACGTTACTCAAAGAAACTGTGCAAACAGTCACTGTTGAAATAGGCGGTTTATCCACTTCCTTAACCTTTACGAATCCGCCTCCGTCATCCAGTAAAATCGGGTTATCTAACCTCGTTGTCAACCCTTACGAGGCTTGGCCTAACGAAACAATAACCGCTACAGTTACTGCCACCAATGTCGGAGAAGAACCAGACAGCCTTTCATTGAGATTAATGGTTGATGATTCAATGGTGGAACGCAAAATAATCGAGTTGGCTGCAAAAGAAACCACAACCGTAGAATTCACATTTAACGAAACAACCGAAGGAAAACACACCGTTAAGGTGAACTCCCTATCTAAAGTCTTCATAATCGTTCCCACAGGCTACCACGAAATTAGAGTCGGTAGGTCTGGCGGTGGCTCTATACCCTTAACATTTACCCTCAACGGAGTAACCCATGACACACCCTACGTCGAACTCTTACCCGTAGGAACATACACCCTTAGTGCACCAAACATCGTTGACATTGGGCGCGCTGTATTAGCCTTTTCATATTGGAGTGATGGATCAACAAGCCCGTCGAGAACTTTCACGTTAGATAAGCGTCTAATATTTGTCGCAACCTATACCGTAATTAGCGGCTTTGCATCCTGTCCCTCGCTGTTTTATTGGAACGGAACCGACTATGTCTACGTCACTGAGGTCTCAAACGCAGGCTGGCTAGGATACATTGATTACATCGATGAAAACGGCGATATCATATTTGGTGGAGGCAACCCGTGGGACACCATCAAGCTGGATGCAAACCAATTAACAGCAAGGAGCGCCGAGAGCGGTGAATATTATGATGTTATACTTTTACAGCAGTGGGATGAACTCTTCTACCTAGACACGGCTTACATGATGGTAGTTGACCACCCAGCGGATGTGGATGTTTATTCAACTATGGTCAATTACGTCAATAAGGCTTTTCCAAGTGAAATTTACACCGTAAGCAAAAACCTGTTAACGCCAGTTTCAGCCATAAACGAAAAAGGCGAAAACGTGTTAGCTTACATCACCCAACTTGACGGGGTCTTTACGCCTGGCAGTAATGGACTGGAAAGCCCGTCTTGGGACAACATTGATTTGAATCAGTTGACGCTGGATTTAGGTGACTTGTCTAGCGCAGAGGAAATTAAACTAGTAATCAACGGTATGATCGATTGGGGCGCAGCTGAGCACTATTACACTTGGATAGACGGATTCAAAGAGGCCTTTGCCGAAGGCTTGGTGCCTGCTGGCACGCAGATTTACCCTGCGCCGTACATGGAGGTTATGGATGCAAGCGGGAATTGGGTGCGAGTAGCCGAAGACAGGCAGATGCCGACACCCTCAGACTACGTTTCCAGAAGCTTTGCCGTAGACCTAACGGGTCTTTTCCCCGAGGGTGTAAGCGAGTACAAGATCAGGATTACGAACTTCTTCAACGTGACCTTTGACTACATCGGAATAGACACAACCGCGCAAGAAAACATAAAAATTCAAAGAATCACCCCCTCCGCTACTCTTCACCAAGAGTTCGTCAACATTCCATATGCCACAGGCAACTTCACAAGATACGGAGACGTAACACTATTAGTAATCGAAGAAGATGATATGTTTGTGATTGGGATGCAGGGTGACCAAGTGTCTCTTCGTTTTTACACTGCAGGTCTTGCGCCTGTTGAGGAGGGAATGGAGCGGGACTTTTTCTTGTTTGTGGCTGATTGGTTTAAGGACCCGCCTGGGAATTGGGGTTACGAGTTTGATTTCACAGTGGACCCGATGCCTTTCCGAAACATGAGCGGCTTCCCATATCCTGATACAGAAAGTTATCCGTTCGACGAAGCACACTTGCAGTATCTCCGAGAATATAATACTAGAGAAGTAAAGGCTCTAAGTCCAGTCTTTTCTTCATTAACGATCTGGGCAACAGCCGTCATAATTCTAATAGCTGTTGTTGACTTAGGCACTCTCGTCTACTTCAAGAAACGCAGACAATAGCGTTCATTACGCTGTTTCCAGCAGAAAATACTTTGCGTACTTTAGCTCTGAAACAATTGTTTATTTCCCAACTTTTGCTTGTGTAAACTTTAAATGTTACAGCCTTCATTTTCATCTCTAAAAACCTTGAGATTCCAACCATGTCATTGGTGCTTGAGATTCCAAAACAGTATCTTGACGCGTTTGCTGGCAGTTTCTTATACGGTTCGATGTTCTGCACCTCCAAGTGTCTCCCGTACCTTGCTAAGGCGAAACAAACATGATTATGGAACTGATAGGCGAAATACTGAAATTAACGGTTCTTGCGGGATTAGCTATAGCGGGAATATTGGTTATCCTTATATGGAAAAAAGGGTTGGCAACAAAAGTAACCTACCTGCGGTTCCTTATTCAAGTAGTAGCCATGGTTGCGGTTTTCTATTTATTCACCTATCCTATATGGCAGCTTATTGTGCTAATCGTCATTCTGGTCATGCCTATTGTTTTGGGGCGATTCTTTTGCGGTTGGCTTTGCCCGTTCGGCTTGTACATGGACGCGATTACTCTAATCCGAAAGGCCTTTAAAGTGCGCTACCGAAATCTTCCCGATAAACTCAACAAGTTTCTACATAATTTTAGATATGTGTTGCTACTCTTCTTTTTAATCGTGCCTTTTATCCTTAGTCTAATAGACCCTCCTCCATCGTTGGACTCTGCCACTCTTATGGCATTACTTTTCGCGGGTCCTTTCCGACCCCTGGGAGTCTTGCTTGGTCCTGTGATCCCTCTGATTGTTCCATGGGCGGGGCCACTAGAAATTGGCGGAGTGTACTTTAGTTATCCCTACGTTCAAGAAGTTATCTTTTACTCGAACGGGGTTTTTAGCGAGGAGATTTTTGTCACAATTACCGCGTTAATTTTCGTGGCATTAACGGTTGTAGGTTCATTCTTCGTGAGACGAGTTTGGTGCCGTTTCTGCCCAACAGGGTCGTCGATCGCAATCTTAAATAGGTTCAAGGGTTTTAAGTGGGCGCCTGTGCTTCATCTTGACAAGGATGAAGAAAAATGTACTAAATGCGGAATTTGCAAAAGAGTTTGCCCAGTGCAGGTCACTGAAGTGTACGAGCAGAAGGGAGGAAAAATAATGACTTCGATGTGCATGCTGTGCACGCGGTGCGTTGAAATGTGTCCTTACGAGGATTGCTTGAAAGTAAAACTAGGCGGAAAAACCATTTTCAAGTCCCGAAACTGGTTGGAACCAGCAGAAGTTGAGTGAGAAATCAATGAAAAACCAAAGTGAAGAAAAAAAATACATGCCTGAAATCTCTCAAAAAGAAATCGACGAACTAAGAAACGCCATCAAAGCCACTTCTCAAAAAATAATTGCTGAAAACATCGAAAGAATGAAAAAGACAGATGCAAACCGACCTGAAGCGATGCAGTACTTCGATGAGATAGCAAACTTTTTTGGGACGCGGGAAAAAGAGATCCGTGCAGCAAAAGAGAACGGTAAAAAAGTCATCGGTTACATGTGCTTGTTTGCCCCCACAGAGTTAATTTTGGCCGCGGATGCTATTCCAGTTCGTGTTAACTCGGGCTGGTATGATACTTCGAAACTTGGAGACAGAGTCGTGCCCGTTGAAGTCTGCCCCATGGTGCGGTCAACTATAGGCGCAAAAATGATCGGCTTATCTCCGTATCTCGAATTGAGTGACGCTTTGATAAGCGTGTTAACGTGCGATGCAATGACAAAATTAGGCGAAATCTTGAGCGATTACACGCCTGTTTGGGCTATGGTCCTTCCAAGGGTTAAAGATACCACACAATCACTGCGTTTGTGGAGCGAAGAAATTAAGGCTGTGAAAGGACAAATTGAAGCGCTAACAGGAACAAAGATAACTGGGAAGCGATTGAAATCCGCCATAGAACTCACTCAAAAGGCAACAAAAGCTTTCCGCAGGCTGCAGGAAATACGAAAAGGGTCTCCGGTCATCATGGGCAGAGACGCCATGTTGGTAAATCAAACATACATGTGGGATGACATAAAGCGGTGGACTGAGAAGACGGAAGCGTTATGTGACGAGCTTGAGAAGAGAGCCCGCCAGAAAATCTGGGCTTGTCCTCCAGACACTCCGAGAGTGATGGTTACGGGCACGCCGATGATATGGCCTGATAACTGGAAACTTCCCACGTTAGTTGAGGAAGCTAACCCTCAAGGTGTCCTTGTTGCTGACGAGCTCTGTTCAAGTGAAAGACTTTTATATGATCCTGTGGGCGTAGATGAGTGGTCAATGAAAGACATGCTTAACGCTATAGGTGAACGGTACCTAATGGCGTCCACTTGTTCCTACTTCACCTCTGAAGACGGAAACGAAGACAGAATTAACTGGCTGTTAACCAAGGTGAAGGAGTGGAATATTCAAGGCGTAATCTATTATGTGGTTCGCGGTTGCATGCTCTACGCTATTGAATACACTCGCGTCAAAAAAGTCTTAGATCGCATGAACATTCCCGTATACTATTTGGATACTGAGTACACGCGGGAAGATGTAGGGCAAATGAAGACAAGAGTTGAAGCTTTCTTGGAAATGCTTACGGCGAGAATCGATATATAGAGGTGCACTTGGTGATAACGGCTGGAATAGACTTAGGCACTCAAAGTGTGAAAGCAGTAATCTTGAAAGATGGCGAGGTTATATCTCGCGGTAAATCTTTTTCTGGATTTGATCCAACGAAAGCCGCTGAGCAAGCTGTTGGCGAAGCGTTAAAAAAAGCCAAGTTATCATTATCTGATGTGGATCACGTTACTGCCACTGGTTCAGGTATGGACATGGCACCTCATTCCAACAGCACCATAAGCATGATGGGCGCTGACGCAAAAGCAGGAGTCTACCTCTTTCCCAAAGCTAGAACGATAATTGACGTCGGCGCGGAAGAAGCAAGAGCAGTGAAATGCGACGATAATGGAATTATGATGGATTTTGTTGTTAATGAGCGATGCGCGGCTGGCGCTGGAGCCTTCATTGAAGCCATGGCACGGGCTTTAGAGGTGAAGCTGGAAGAGATGGGTCCGCTTTCGCTTAAGGCTGAACGTGCAAGCCCGATAAACGCCACTTGCGTTATCTTCGGCGAGTCAGATGTGGTGACTTTGATTCACCGCCAAGAATCAAAGCCTGAGATTGCCCGAGCCATATTTGACGCCATGGCTGACCGTATCTCATCAATGGTGCATAGGCTGGGAGTAAACCCTGATGTCGTCTTGGTGGGCGGTGTCGCAAAAGATGTTGGCTTTATTGCATCTTTAAAAAGGAAGCTATGCGTTGACGTGTTAATACCTGAGTATCCAGAGTATGCTGGCGCTTTGGGCGCGGCGCTCATTGCCGTCAACCGCGTTAAGAAGGTGTAGAAATGAAGGAAACCCCGAAAAGAGAAAATGCGGAATATTGGAGATGGGAAGAGTACCGCAGGGTCTTTTCGGAAAAGAAGTGGAAAAACAAAGACATAATAACTGCAGGTGTTGACGTTGGCTCAGTTGGCTCTAAAGCAGCCATAATGATTGACGGCGAAGTTTACTCTTGGGGCATAATGCGCACTGGATCGAACAGCCCTGACAGCGCTAGAAAAGTTTTGAGTTGGGCAATGGAAGAAACCGGTCTTAGACTTGATGACCTTAAGTACATAGTTGGAACAGGCTACGGGCGAGTAAACGTGCCCATGTCTAATAAGGCTATTACGGAAATTGCTTGCCACGCAAAAGGTGCAAATTACATTTGGGGACCCAGCGTCAGAACCGTGCTGGATGTTGGCGGCCAAGACATAAAAGCCATTCGCTGCGATGAAACGGGCAGAGTCACCTCGTTTTTGATGAATGACAAGTGCGCAGCCGGTACGGGCAGAGGAATGGAGGTTTTCGCTGACTTATTGCAAATTCCTATTGAGAAAATCGGTGAGTCCTCGTTGAAAGTCGACGAGGAGCCTCCGCCAGTGAGCTGCACTTGTGTGGCTTTTGCAAAAACTGAGGCGATGGGGCTGCTGCGGAAAGGTTGGTCTAAAGAAAAAGTGTTGGCTGCTTATACGCATGCGATGGCTATCAGAATGGGTAACCTTGTTAAGAGGGTGGGTCTCGAAAAGGAGTTTGTCATCACTGGGGGGCAGTCGAAAAACATCGGCATCGTCACGAGGATAGAAAAGGCGCTTGGCGTTAAATGCCTTCCAATGCCTAAGTGGCGGGAAAACGGGTTAGACCCTATGATAGCTGGCGCCATTGGCGCGGCGATTTTCGCTAAAGCTCTATATGAGAAAGCGCATAAGAGTTAAGGTAAGGGAGGGTGATGAGCCATTATTACGCATTATGGCTACAGCAATGGGTCAGGCGAATACTACATTGTTATTGACGCTGAGAAATGTATTGGTTGTGCCAAATGCGCGGTGCAGTGTCCGCAGTCCGCGCTTGAGTTGGTGACGGTGCTGATTGACTTGGAGGATAAGACGGTGGCGGCGGTTTCGGAGCAGCATCGAAGGGAGATAAAGTATACTTGTTCTCCGTGTAAGCCTGAGAGCGGGAAGGCACCGTGCGTGTTGGCTTGTGCTGAAAAGGCTATTTGGTGCGTTTGGAACCCACGCTGAAAATCTTGCTCTTGTTTTCATGTTTGCTAAATTCAGAAAAGATTCATAATGAGCTTCATTTTAGTCAACTCGCCGCGCGTCCCTGCACTGAGAAATAAAAACGTTGCATTCCTGCAGCAGAGCGTTAGTCAAGAAAACTTGAGTCAAGAAATCTTTACAAGAACGCTTTAATCGCCCAAACAATCCATAATATAGAGGGGAACCATGTGAAAAAGAGCATAGCGTTGCTGCTTGTTCTCGTCTTCCTGACGGCGTCATGTTTAATCGCGCCTTTGCCCGCAAATGCGGAGGCCAAAACTATTGTTGTTCCAGACGATTACTCAACCATAAGCGCTGCCATCGGAAACGCCACGGAGGGCGACACGATATTCGTCAAAAAGGGAACATATGACGAAAAGACGCTGGAGATAAGCAAGACGCTCTCGCTCATAGGTGAAGACGCCAACCAAACAACGATAAACTTATACCCGCCATACAACGAAACAAGGATACTAACTCAGACTTTTCGAACTTACGCTAACGCCATAACAATCAATGCTAACGACGTCAAACTCGAAGGCTTCACAATTGCAAGCTCTGGTGGTAAAATCTCCGTAACTGGAAACAGGAATCAAATAACAAACAACACTATATCCACAGATTTGTCAGTAAACGATTCTTTTAATATGCTTGTGAAAAACTCGGTATTCTTAAACATTAACTTGGACAACGTTAATTCAAGCACTATTACAAACAATACTTGTTTTTCGGTCAGGATAGGATTCAGCAAGGTTTGCTCGGATAACGTTGTTTCTGGAAACAGAATTGAAGGTGGATATTACGGCATCCGCATAGAAAGAAGCACTAACAACGTTTTCTGTAAAAATTACTTAGCAAACATTCATGGATGGGGAGAAGGGGACAATACGGCTGGTGGTGTATGGTTTGATTTCGGTTGCTTGGCGGAAAACAATACTTTCTATCACAATGTTTTCGTCGATAACAATTATAATGTCGGGTTCGACGCGAATGTGACGCTTATTGGCAATTTATGGGATAACGGTAGTGAGGGCAACTACTGGGACGACTACAACGGGACTGACATCAACAGAGATGGGATAGGCGACACGCCATACGTAATTAACGGTGCTAACGTTGACAATTATCCGCTTATGTTTCCCTACGACATCGAAAACGACACTATTGTGCTGCCGCCCCCAGAGCCTTTCCCAATAACATTAGTCGTAGCAGCTTCTGGAGTGTCGATAGCCGTCATTGTCGTGGGTCTGCTTGTCTACTTCAAGAAACGCAAACACTAAACAAATAATGTTTGTTCACTTTCGCTTTCTACGTTAACAACTTGGATGAGGAAATGTCTCGGGTCTTGTCGTGGTGGGCCGGACCGGATTTGAACCGGTGACCTTCTGCACGTCAAGCAGATGTCCTCTTTTGCTTAGGATAATTTTTTGTAAATTAGCGTTAGCAGGAAAAACAGCACCAAAACAAACACAATCACGCCCGCTGTCACAACATTAAACACCGCTGACAACATAATTCCTATTGTAGTGCCAAGTATGCTAAAGCCGACGGCTGCCAGCAAGGTTTTTCTAAACGAGAAATTCAGCTTCAAAGCGCAAAGCCCCGGCAGCACCAAAAGCGCCACCACCAAAATGGTGCCAATAACCTTTATTGAAAGCACAATGGTGACGGCGACGAGCAAATCAAACACCACCGAGAGTCGTCTCGTCGGTATACCCATTATCCGTGAATCCTCTTCATCGAAAACCATCGATAGAAGTTCACGGCGGAAAAACCCGATGAATAACAAAACGGATAACCCCAAAAGCGAAACCAACGCCAAATCCATCAAATCAATGGTTAGTATGGAGCCAAAAAGGTAGCTGAATAACTCCACGTTAAACCCGCCTGCTATGCTAATCACTATTAAGCCTGTGGAGAAACCCAACGCCAACATAACCGCTATGGCAGAATCCGATGTCGCAATCTTTTTTTGTCGCATGTATGATATAGCAAAAACAGCTAACACCGAAACGCCCAACGCTGTTAAAAGGGGGTTCACTCCCAGCAACAGACCCAAAGCGATACCGCCAAACGCCGTGTGCGAAAGCCCATCACCAACCATGGCTTCCTTCTTTAAAATCAAGAAAAGCCCCACTAAACCGCATGCGACCGCAGCAATAATGCCGCCTATGAGCGCGTGTTGGAAGAATTGATAACCAAACAAGTCAAGTAGGTTAGTGCTCGTTTCCAAAAACCCCCGTGCATTCGTGTCTGTGGAACACAAAGTGGAAGTGCTCTCCGTATGCCCGTTTAAGCAGCAGGTTTGCGTTTAACTCGCTGGTTATTTGGGCAACCTCCACTTTCTTATTAACACACAGCACTTTAGACATACGGCAGAAAACCGACGTCAAATCATGCGTTACAAGCAGAATCGTTGTTTGACGCTCAGTGTTTAGGTCGCTGAGTTTTTTGTAGAAACGCTCTTGAGCAGTAGAATCAACACCTACGATTGGTTCATCAAGAAAAATCAACTCGGGCTTTCGCGCCAACGCTTTTGCCACAAACACGCGCTGCTTCTGGCCACCTGACAACTGGCCAATCCGCTTGTCAGCAACGTCCCTCAACCCCATAAAATCTATGCTTTCATCGACCGCAACCCAATCTTCATGCCTAAACCTTCGCCCCACATTCCCTTTGCGGATGCAACCTAAAGAAACCAGCTCTCTCACCGTTAAAGGAAATTCATTCTCAAAACTTGTGGCGTTTTGGGAGATATACGCGATTTTCTCCCATGAAGTAAACTTGGAAATATCCTCGCCGAAAAGGCGAATCGTGCCTTTTGTGAGTGGCAGAAAATTGAGGATGGCACAGAGGAGGGTGGTTTTTCCGCCTCCGTTGGGGCCAACGATACCTACATAGTCGCTTTGATTTACGGAGAAGTTTGCATTCTCGATTACTGGTTCGCCGTTGCGGCTGACGTATAGATTTTGAACTTCTAAAACAGGGTTAGTTTGAGGCATACGTTTTCGCTCTACTAGTTTACCTTCAGCCATATTTAGCTTTAAGTTGCCTCTAGCCCAATTTTTAGGTTTGCTAAGTTTGTCTGCATCTGCTGTAGAAGGCCCATGTTGTCGGTTGGACCCAGCATCAAGTACAACTCTAGTATGGTTACGGGATGTCCTGTTTGTGCTTCCACTTCTGATTGGATAGTTTGGGCATATTCGCGTGAGTACACAGGGTCAACGTAGATTACGTATGTTTGATGTTCCTCCATTTCGTTAACCAAGGTGGCTATGGTGGCGGTGCTTGGCTGTTCATCCGCGGATAATCCAATAACGCCATGCTGCTCAAATCCGTATCGATAGGCTAAATACCCAAATGCCTCATGAGAAACAAATATTGTATCTTTGGTTGCGTTTGAAAGACCAGTTAAATACTCGTTATCTAGCTGGTTTAGTTTGTCTTCCAAATTCAGCCACCGCTGTGTATAGTAGCTTTCATGTTCAGGATCCACTTGGATAAGTGCATTGTAGATGTTTTCTGCTTGCAGTTTCGCCATGTAAGGGCTAATCCATGTGTGAGGGTCGTAGATGCCATGTTCTTCTCCTGGCTCGGGTTCCTGCTCTTGGTTTACTATAAGTTCCAAGCCTGCGGTAGAGTCGACGACTGTTCGGTTTTTAGCGTTTGATAAGGCTGGCAATACGTCGTCTTCCATCCAATGGTCTGCGCCTGCGCCGTTGTATACTATTATGTCTGCGTCTTCAGCAGCTACGATGCTGGATGCGGGGGGCTCCCAACTGTGTATTTCGGTATTATTCGGAACAAGTTGGGTCACTTGGATTTGGTCGCCTCCGATTTCTTGACTGAGATAGGATAGAGGGTAAAAGGTGGCTACTACTTTGAGTTTGCTTGATGACGAGGGCATATGCATTGTTAAGGCAACTACGCCTGTTGCGATAACTGCGACTATGATGATGCATGTGAGGAACATTTTTTGTTTTTTGTTCATACATCGACGTAACAATAACGCATTATTAAAGTTATCTAAAATGTTAATAAGAAAACCACACTTAATGCAAAAAATTAATAACACTTATTAACGGCGACCGCAGTGACTAACAACTGGGAACTACATGACCATAATCAGCCTATCCATACCTGACTTATTAGTCAAACAAATCGATCAAACCATGAAAGAAAAAGGCTTCGTAAGCCGCTCAGAAATAGTCCGACAAGCCCTAAGACTATACCTGACAGAAGACCTAAAAATCGAAGACATAGACGGAGACGCAGTAGCAACAATAACACTCATATACAAAGAAAACGCAGATCGACGTCGACTGCTCGAAGCCCAACATGTCTACAGCGGTTTAGTCTCAACTTTTCTTCACGCGCACATCCACCCAGGCTTCTGTCTGGAGGTCATGATCCTCAAAGGACAAGCGGTACTGATAAGAAAATTCGTAGATAACCTCCGACAAAACGAGCAGATAATGCAAATCAAAATCGCGGTACTAAACCAAAGATAATTTCGTGGTGGGCCGGACCGGATTTGAACCGGTGACCTTCTGCACGTCAAGCAGATGTCCTAACCGAGCTAGACTACCGGCCCTTTTTTTCGGCTTGTGCTGAGATGTTTTCGGTGCTTGAAATATTTATGGGTTTTTGAAAGTCGTCCGCCGCCTAAGCCACAAATCAAGAGCGGTTTTCTTGTTTAGTCTGAGTTGCGAAATATGTCGTAAATCGCAGTTCAATACTTAAATCGCCACAGCGCAATATAGGACAGTTGAGAAGGGAGGAGGCAGGCATACTCAGAATCAGGGCAGTTCCTTGCTTATCGTTTATTCTGATGGGCTCCATGGATTGGTTAACAACCATAATTGGAATATTCTATTTCGGAGCCGTTGAGGGCAACCCGTTCCTCGCCGAAATAGCCAGAATAAGCTTACCAGCATTCACAGCCATAAAACTCTCCACAACCATAATTGTAAGCTTACTGTTCTATACGGCAGAGAAAACACTGCTAAGGACACAAGACAAGAACAGCCGCTCCTTCCGATGCACGCGCATAATTCTCAGAGGCGCATACATAGCCGCCACGGTGTTCCTTCTAATCGCAGTCTTGAACAACCTAATCGTGGTTGCCAGAGCCATCTAACGCATGAAGAATCCGAACACTTTTAATTAGACGCACATTTCATCTGTTGCGGGAACACACGCGTTGCAAACTAACTTCAAACCACTAGTCGTCTGGCTCATTCTGAATGGAAAAGCAGAAGAAGCCCTTGCGCTCCTTGCAAAGAACTACAGAGTAAACACACCGAAACTGAAAATAGGCTTGCCCAAAGGACACAAGACAAACGTTTCTGGCTGTTACACGCCCAAAGACGAAACTATTTCGTTGCTCAACAGCGACGTTATGGGAAACCCCTTCGTTATTTTGCATGAGTTCTACCATCACCTGCGCACCTCAGTAGACAAAAAGCACAAGGGCACAGAAAAAAACGCTGACAAATTCGCCAAGGAATTCATCGAAGCATACAAATCGTCAAGTGCCCCGCAAAGCTAACACAGCACACGCCTGCTTACTCCTTAGTTATCTGCAACGGCAGCTTTTCTCCGTTCGAGTTGTAAACCGCAACGTTCTCCGCGTCAGCGAAGGGAAAGCCCACTATCATGAGTATACGCCCGAAAAAGTGGTTAAGGTCTACACTGGAAGGATTTATGTTCCCTGAAGGATGAGAGTGCACCGTGCCGACGACGGAAAAATCCATAGGCAACATGTGAAACGGAAGATTGGCAAAGCCGTACCCGTAAACGGCCAAAGGAGGAACAACAAGCTCCGACACGCGAATCTCGTTCTTGCTTTTTTTCCCGCGGAGAAGCAGAAAAGTTTCTTTCGGGTAAAGCCGTTTTGCTCCTTCAAAAATCGAGTCCAACAACTCAGCGCTCATCGAGACAGACAGGTTATTTCCCATATAAACGCCCAATGGCTTGGCGGTTAATTACCTTTACTGAACGAACCGGCTTCGCGGAACGGAAAACAGAAATAAACAGGAAACCCAATTACACTGCGGAGCCGGGATGGCAGAGTGGATAACGCGCGGGCCTTGAGAGCCCGTGGACCTTCTGGTCCGCATGGGTTCGAATCCCATTCCCGGCGCTTTAATTTTAGTCTTGAACGCGCGCGCTAACTGCCTAATTTCTTCGGTTGTTGTGGCTGTGGCTATTTCAGAATCTTCGCCTTTAAACTGTACGGCGTACATGTTTCATTCTGTTCTCGATTTTAGAAAGTTGATCGAGGCGTTTTTTCCGAAGTTCTTTTAAGTCACGACACAATAGATAATTCGTCCGTTGAATCAAAAAGATTGAGACGCTCTAATGCTTTAGAGGCGATGTCTACGTCACTAAAACTAATTCATCCAACAAGTCTGGGGAGGTGAGGACTCATAAAGAGTAAACTATTAACAGTTGCATTTATTGTGATCCTTCTCTATTCAGCGATCGTGGGGCTAGTGATGTCGCAGGCGCCGGGATGGAAAATCTGCGACTACTGCCACGGTACTGGTAAAATAACGACAGAAGAGGTCTGCCCGACCTGCTTGGGATCTGGCAGCGTGACGGCCACTGTCACCATTAGTGGGGTATCCACTTGGAAGAGTGATGACAACACCAAAATATATGTTAGCGCCGCGGTAGAAAATAAGGATAACGCAGCGGTTTATGGAACGTTTACCGCAACTATTGAAGCCGCATATAAAAAATACGAAACCACCCCCAGAGCTGTAACTTTAGCGGCACATGAAAGGACCACCCTGACTTTCACCATTGACACCATTCCTCCTGCAGACATCTACAGAGCTGACCCGGCCTCGGCTCACGTCTTAGTTTCTAATCTTCCAACCGTTGCTTGCCCAACTTGCAATGGAACTGGAGTGGTTTCCGTGGAATCAGTGTGCCCAGTATGTGGTGGAACCGGATTTGTACCCGTGGAAGGGGAACAACAGAACGGAAACGGAAACACGAATGCTCCCCCCTTAGATATAAGTGTACCTGCAATTGGCGTGGGCGCTGTTGCCGTGGTTGCCGTGGCTGCAGTTGTCGTAGTGAAGAAAAGAAAGGTGAGTGAAAAAGACCTCAGAAAACTTCCACCAACTGAATTTCAAAATTGGGTTCTTAAAAAATTAGCTGGCAAACCTGCTTCACCAAAAGACTGCCGCATAGGAATAGACGGATATACAACTGAAGGGCAGCCAATTTCGATTAAACAGTCAGATGGCGTTGGTAGAGACGTAATTGACAAATTTGCGTCTGCAATTGGACAGAGCAGAGCAAAGAATGGGATACTTGTTGCTTACAGTTTTGGCAATGACGCATATACAGCAAAAGTAAAAGCTAAACTAAATTACGGGCTTGAAATACAAATGGTAACGGTTAATGATCTAATAGAGAGCAAAAAGAGACCTTTGTGAAGAGGCTTAACGACAATACCGCGCGCCTTTTTTCCCTCACCATTTTTCACCTTTATCCAATAGAATAAGAGTTTTAAGCACAAGTGTTATATTTGTCGTTGTTATAAAAAAATCTCACTCGGAGGAAAACAAATTGAGAACGAGAACTTTCGCAGTATGCCTCCTTTTAGTCTTAACGATTGTATCTTTTACATCTATTACCTCTACTCAAGGTGTTGGCGAGGGAGAATGGATCACAAACTACAAAGTGGAAGACTCGAACGGACAGCTCATGCAAGAAGTAAATTTTGAAACAGGAGAAAGCAGAACAGTAAAATCAATATTCCCGGGAGCAGAGTTGGCAGTAACATTTACGGTTAATATAGACTTGACTTCGCCTAATACCATCTTAAACCTGAGAACTAGTTTGCCAAAATCACTTACTGAAGACGTATACTGGAAACAAGTTTCCGAAGGTTACGAGCTTCTAAACTACAACCCTAATGATGCAAGGGTACAGTTCTACCAGGTTAAGGGAAGCCTGGTCATGACATTGTACGGTAGAATTCCGCCAAATGCTATACAAAAACCGATAGAACAGGTTGTAGTTACGCTGTATGGTCCAGCCGGCGAAACTCTGGATAACATCAAAGTGACAGTGGTCAACGCTGAAATGGACGAATACTACGGCATTCTTTCGCAAAAAGAAGACAAGTTGCAGTCTCTTAAAAACAGCGGGGCAGCCCCAGGCTACATTGAACTCTATGAAAATGTTGTCACTGAAGCCAAGGCTCAGGCAGAACTAGGGAACGTTGATAGCGCGATTGGCATGTTAAATACGCTATCAGTCTCCAATGAGCCTGTTGCATCTTATGTGGAAGGCCTCTTCTTCCCTGCTGTGGGAATTCTAATAGCTGTATCAGCAGTATTAGCATTCATGTTTATTCGGGGAAGGGGAAAAATGCAATATGTTCTATTGGTTATTGAAGACCAAATTAAGGATTTGGAAGGGTTGACGTTGAGAGCATCAAAGGTTGATAGAAGTATGTCATCAAGCTTGGAAACCGTTAAAGACAGACTTAAAAGCATAGTGGGGATGTGAAAAACACGAAAATATACCAAAATAGCGTGCAATTGATAGGGCTTGGCTCGGCAGGAACTAACATCGTAGAAGCTTTCTTGAAAAGCGAGAGAACTATGGATCTATTAAAAAGAGATATTACAAGGCTTTCCCTCTTGGCGATTGACATAGCTGATCCTGAAATCAGATCCCTGCAGGATACCTATGAGAAAATATCGAATTCACTTGCTAGGGCGGGCATCCCAGCCGAAAGGTTGCGATTGATTGCTCAATCGGTAAAGTTTCCAACTGCCGAAGCAATGTTTGACTTCATTAACCAAAAATACAATGAATATCTAGTTAAGGAAGGAGCCAAACTTAACTTTCACCCATGGCTTGACTCAACAATGGCTATACCTCCAATGGCAGGAGGCGCGGGTAGAAGAAGAGCACTAGCCAAGGCAATATATGCCTTAAACTACTATCAACTTGGCATAATCAGAAATTTCATAAACTCATTCAAAGAACAGGCGCTCTCATCAATAATCACCCCAACCATAGTCGTAATATATGGATTAGGCGGGGGCACTGGAAGTGGCATGTTTTTTGATTTCACACGGCATTTACGGAAAGTCGTAGGGTCTGGTGTGCCAATCATAGGTTTTGTGATAGCTCCATGTAGTGGAGATGACCCCCCAGCAAAGGGATGCTCAGCCTTCACGGCAATGAACGAACTGTCGCTGGTTTTGAACAAGGATTATAATAAGTATGTCACCGATACGTATGGCGAATATTATCGGAATCCTCTAAATGCGCTCATTTACTTGCCGCTACTGCCCGCGTACACCAAGGTAGGCAACATCGTTGCTGCCCGAAGAGAAATAGATCAAATGATCGTGGACATGCTCTATGTTCTAATGGACTTCGATTTAGCTGATCTAATGGGTGGAATAGGGACAGAAGTTGGACTCGCAGAGAATTACGTCCACACTCTGGGCATGGTAAAAGTAACATATCCGATGAACGAATACATTCAAGCCTTCAAAATCGACTACGAAAAAAAACAACTACTATATGAGCATAGAAAGGAAAAACTCGAAGTCTTAGAGAGAATTCATAAAATAATGGAGGGCAATAATGAAGACACACGAACCCTCTACAAAAACTACCTCATAAAGAGTGGCACCTACGACGAAGAGAAAATTGAGGAGAAAATTAGGGGAATTATTTACAGCAATCCAAAGCTTGAAGAAAACTTGGCATTACATGTTAAGGGCATAGAGATCCAAGCGAGAAGGTGGATGAGCGAACTGATGAAATACCTGGAAACCATCAAAATGATGCGTAAGACCGGACCAATAGAGGATACCATAGTGAAGTTGACGCTTCATCAGAAGGGATCCAGAAGAGGGAACAACATAGAAAGATTACTTTCTCAATTCTCGAAAACATACCTCGATTTCCCCAAAATGAAAGCAGCGATCTTTGAGCGCTTGGAGCAACTAATTCCAAGTTCGCAAGTCTTCACGGTAAGGCAAAAGAGAATTATAGATGATTTCATGAACCTAGCAGAGCTTGCAGATAAGTCTCTTAAAATCCTCAGGTTTTACGATGAAACAAGGTATTTTGCTGAAGCCCTAATCAGATACTACGAAGCTCTTCCAGAATCGAAGGCTGAATTAGAAGAATTGAAAAACATTCAATCTGAGTTGGCAACCCTCTACCTCATAGTGCAGCTAATGCTTAGAACACCAGTAGATGAAACAAAGATCATCGACGAATACCTAGCTTACCTAAGTGAAATAATGGAAAGATATCTTGACAAAAAAGGCGTCGTCGACAGTGGACTAATGAGCATAGAGGAAGAAATGAAAAGGAAAGAATTTGACAAATCAAAGCAGGAACGTCAGGCTAGAAAGGTACTCAGTATGAAGAGATACGCTAGGGAACAACTTACTCATATTGAAAGGGATACAAAACGAATTCAAGAAGAACACGCCTACACCTGTATCGAGCTTGAAAAAGTGGAAAGCATAATCAAATTGTATGACCAATTATCTAAAAAGATTCACGTTACTTCAGATTATCGCAAGAGATTGAACAAGATAGTGGATTTATACAGAGAATATGACGAAAAAATTGCTGAAATAAAACAACCCAAATATTACTACGAAAAATCAGCGGAAATCACTGATCAAGAGAAAGTAAAAATAATCTTTAAGATACTGACCGAACAAGAGGAGACCCTTACCGAAAATAGAATAATTAGAGACATACTGGATATGCGACACTACAACGATTACATAAAAAGCCTAATACGCATGTTCAAAACACCAAGCATCATGGGATTCAAACCAACCTATAAATCGGATTACCTCTGGGTAACTGTAGAGGCTCCTCCGAAGCTATGGAGCGAAGATCTATCACAAGAGTTATACACGGCCTTAGCAGCCTACGTCACCAGTGAAGTATCAAGAACAATAACAGTACGAGTAATTGAGGCCCGAGAACCATGGGTAACAAAGGTGCTAGTTGTGGGGGGCAGAGCAAAACCAGAACACATGGAGGCATTCGATGAGATGCAACTACTATATAATAAGTCAAGTGATTTCGAGAGGCAGCTTTCTCGTTCTCTCCTCCTCGAGGCCGGAATTTCGGCAACCCAACTCGTCAACAAGATAAAAAATAGTTACCAGAAGACCAACGAAGTCGTTGATAAGGCTTAGATCTCAACTTGCGGCTATACTCTTGACGATAGCTTGCCACTCATCCTCTTTTATTGAACCCTGTTTTATTACGAAGCTCTTTATTTCCCTCACTTTTTTCTCCATCGAAGTGAACATCTTAGTTACGTCGAAGCCTCCAATAAACATGACTATGTCTATTCGGTCACTAGCATCTTCTACGTATATGGGTTCACTTACGACTATAGATTTGAGACTGGCTTTTTCTTTAAACCAATCGGCCATTTCTAATTCAATTTTTCCCCTTGAAAGTTTTTCCTTAAGTTGAATAGGCATACGAATAAGAACATAAATCACAGATGCGCTAGACAGGTCAAATTTCAAAAGAGGTCTGGATAATGCGGAGTCAAGTATGTTTTTGATGGAGCCATATATGCTGAGACTGGCTCCTGTAGCTGATAGAACCGTATACATTCTAACATCAAAAGCCCTAGACAACTCCGAGAGTTCTTGAACAAACTTTTCCTTAGCCGACACCAATTCCAGCAGATAGTTAAGAATAACGTTACCCTTTAGTACAGACCCCTTTCTGTCAACTCCTACATACCTTTCGAGTTGATCTCTATCAAAAAGCAAAAGAGATGCGAAACCCTTTGATACACATATTCCAATAGACGCAAAAGCATTAAAATGAACGTCCGGAATTTGTATTTGGGAAGGTAAAACACCGAAGGCTACAGTATTTGTGTTCCACTCTTTGAAATGTGAAATCAAAGCCGGCAATAAACCGCTACCAATACCATCCCATAAAGAGGATACTATTACAGCTCCACCTAAGTTGTCGATAGATTTGTCTTTTAAACGCGCAATAAGAGCCCCATCGTTCGCAATGTTGGGCAAAACTTGGAACCAAAAATGCGTGTCAATGTTGAGGTCCAGACCCAAAATACTGTCTGGATTAAGACTGAGGTGGCTCCATTCAGCAACATCTTCGCTGGATTTGTCAATAAATACAGGCAGAGGGTCATCTTTCTTCTTCACCAAAGCCCCCTTTAGAAGAATCTTAATTGGATATTCCCCTATGCATATGATAGTTTGCTTATGAAAACTTGGCTTTGGAGGTTCAATATGCTCCTCTGATTTTTCAGCCGCATCGACACGAGGTTCAAGTTTGCTGTTGCTCTCCGTGGCCATCTTAGTTTCCCACGGTAAACTTTAAGAATAGTTGGACAAGATAAGGTTTTAGGTTGGTACATTTGAAGTCAGGAGGCGCCGCGTAGATTGGGAATTCGAGGCTGGTTTAAAAGACGAAAACAAAAAAAGAAAGAGAAAGAAATCACACCTGAACCACAAAAATCAAGGGAGCCTGTACCTGAAGAAGCAGAAGAATTA